>OGSL01000060.1_pt1 | contig 84424 bp, 80 predicted proteins | sample 1573881 | NCBI WGS metagenome assembly OGSL01 (sample SAMN03295838, study PRJEB24534) | human gut metagenome | isolation source: fecal sample 6 from infant 5 | host: Homo sapiens | place: USA: Pittsburgh, PA | collected 2014-07 | reverse complement strand
CTGAACTTTTGCTTTGCCACGGAATGGTCTGTGTTGTCGGGAGGATGCGTGATCTGATCCTTCAACTCAGCAAAAGTTCGATTTATTCAACAAAGCCAATTGGTGGTATTCGCTTTCACATTTCAACTCAAGGAGTTCAACAACTGCATTAACCCACTCGACCCCATTTTTATTAACGAGTCGCTCGTTATATATTAAGCGAGAAAATACCTTATTGCCAAATGCCGTCCTGAACAGCCATTTTTTCCAAAAAGGTATGGTTGTATTTGGAAAAAATTCCCTTACGACTCTGTCAAAGATAGCGTCCATATTAAAATCCTTTTTATAGAACTCATCTTAAACGACTATACTAGCGTTCTTTCAGTCGGACAATACCGCACAAAACTTTAAAAGGCCAAAACAAAACAATTAGATATAATTAATATAACAGTATTCTCAACATAAATATAATCTCCAAAATTTTAATAAATTTATAGTAATCAATGCAAAAAAAACATACATAATGCTTAAAGGTAATACCCTATCTCATTTCTGGTGATTATACTTCCTAAAACTCACAGAATAGCTTGTCTGGCGGTATATGCATTTGTACAAAGGCATCCGAATTCCATGCCCGCATCTAATATCAGAAAATATTAACTACGGATTCCCATAATATATAACCCCACCTACAGCCCCTGGCGAAAATAACTTTGCGGCGATATCCCTTAAAACAATCGTCCTTGAAGTATTTCATCACTATTCCTGTTAAGTCACCGCCCGCACGGCTATAATCCTTGCATTCATTATTACGAAAACAGGAACGCCTATGATCCGCAGTATGACCGCCTATGCCCGCCGTGAAATCAAGGGTGACTGGGGTAGCGCCGCATGGGAGCTGCGCTCGGTAAACCAGCGCTATCTGGAAACGTACTTCCGCCTGCCGGAGCAGTTCCGTAGTCTGGAGCCCGTGGTACGCGAGCGCATTCGCGCCCGCTTGACTCGCGGTAAAGTCGAATGCACCTTGCGTTTTGAACAAGATCCCAGCGCTCAGGGTGAACTCATCCTCAACGAAAAGCTGGCTAAACAGCTGGTAAACGCTGCCAACTGGGTGAAAATGCAGAGCGATGAAGGGGAAATCAACCCGGTTGATATCCTGCGCTGGCCGGGCGTGATGGCCGCCAAAGAGCAGGATCTCGACGCCATCGCCGCCGACATTCTGGCCGCTCTTGACGGCGCGCTGGACGACTTCATCGTCGCCCGCGAAACGGAAGGCCAGGCCCTGAAAGCGCTTATCGAGCAACGGCTTGAAGGCGTGAGCGGCGAAGTGGCGAAAGTTCGCGCTCATATGCCGGAAATTCTCCAGTGGCAGCGCGAGCGCCTGGTCGCCAAGCTGGAAGATGCGGAAGTACAGCTGGAAAATAACCGCCTTGAGCAAGAGCTGGTGCTGATGGCGCAGCGTATCGACGTTGCCGAAGAACTGGACCGTCTCGAAGCGCACGTTAAAGAGACCTATAACATTCTGAAGAAGAAAGAAGCTGTGGGTCGCCGTCTCGACTTTATGATGCAGGAGTTCAACCGTGAATCGAACACCCTGGCGTCAAAATCGATTAACGCCGAGGTGACCAACTCCGCGATTGAGCTGAAGGTACTCATCGAGCAAATGCGCGAGCAAATCCAGAATATCGAGTAAATATTTAAGAGCTATCACAAAGACGCACGAAACCAGTAAAGCCCGCAATCCAGCGGGCTTTTTTGTTATCATCGGCTATCATAAAGACGCAACAAAGCGCATGATTAGGGTGTACACCTGGGTGTACCCACGGCGTTAGGTGTACTCAGCTAGGTGTACACCCCTTATTAAACTTTTGGATATTCGCAAAATGCCAAAACTAACAGACATGCAGATCCGCGCATGGATAAAGGCCGGAGAGCGATTCGAGGGGCGCTCAGATGGTAACGGGCTTTATCTTTCATACCGGGAAAACTACCAGACCCCCGTTTGGCGTTTCCGCTATAAGTTCGCCGGGAAAGCCCGCGCAATGATGATCGGCTCTTATGCTGAACTGTCACTATCAAAGGCCAGAGAGACAGCAAAGGAGCTTTCGGCGCGTGTTGCGCTGGGTTATGACGTTGCCGGGGAGAAGCAGGAGCGGAAATCCGAAGCACTGGCGAAGATGGAAGCAGAAAAAAACGCCATGCGCGTTTCAGAGCTTGCCGCTGAATACTTTGAACGTCAGATACTGCCCCGCTGGAAGCACCCCGATATACTCCGCCGCCGTATCGACAAAGATATAAACCCCTGCATTGGCAGCATGAAGGTAGAGGACGTGAAGCCGCGCCATATCGACGACATGCTGAAAGGTATTGTTGACCGTGGAGCGCCGACCATAGCAACGGACGTGCTGAGATGGACGCGCCGCATATTCGACTACGGAATCAAACGGCACGCGCTGGAGATTAACCCCTGTTCAGCCTTTGAGGTGGCAGACGCCGGGGGGAAAGAAGTTGCCCGTGACCGCTGGTTAACCCGCGATGAGTTAATCCAGCTATTCAAAGCCATGCGCACGGCTAAGGGATTCAGTCGCCAGAACGAAATCACGTTCAAATTACTGTTAGCGTTATGCGTCCGCAAAATGGAGTTATGCGCCGCCCGCTGGGAGGAGTTCGACCTTGATCAAGCCGTCTGGCGCTTGCCAGAGGAACGCAGCAAAAACGGCGACGCTATAGACATCCCATTAGCACCGCCAGCCGTCGAATGGCTGAGAGAGCTTAAAACGTTCTCATGCAATAGCGCATGGGTACTGCCAGCCAGAAAGATGCAAAACCGCATGATCCCCCATATTCAGGAAAGCACCCTGCCCGTTGCGCTGGCGAAGGTTCGCGCTGAAATGCCGGACGTGCCGAACTTCACTATTCACGACTTCCGGCGCACGGCCCGCACCCATTTAGCCGCGCTGGGCGTTGATCCGGTAGTCGCAGAAAGATGCCTTAACCACAAAATTAAAGGCGTGGAGGGTATCTATAACCGTCACCAATACTTTGAGGAACGCAAAGCAGCGTTAGCACAGTGGTGTGATTTGCTGGTGGCGCTGGAACAGGGGCAGGAATACAACGTTACTCCGCTGAGGCATACAAAATGAGCAAAAAACCCTCGGTGATTATGAATGAGTTTATTTCATCGTGGCGTAAGAAACACAATCTTCCTCATCGAGATATATCCGATCTAAACAAAGAGAGACTGGATGGGTTGGCTTCCTTTAAGCGTGAGGGGCCTCAGCCTATTGAGACCAGAAAGCAAGCTATCCAGAGGCTTACGACTCTAAAAAAAACGCTAACTGAATTAGCCGATCAGCTGGATGACATGCCAACATTAACTTGGGTTCAGATGACTAGCAGATGCAAGGACGTGTCTGGAATGAGTAGGCGAGAGACTGGCAAGATCCGGCTATGGGCGGAGGCCGCACAAGACGGCATAGATGCCATAAAATCAGAACGCCGATCCAATGTAACCCATTTTAGTGGCGCTGGTAGAAAGACAAATCACTTTGCCTCATTCGTAACAAAAAAAATTATTGAAGTTTATATGGATGAAACCGGGATGGAGCCGCCAAATACCGAGCCGACTGCTAGAGAAAACCGTGAGCCGTCTGGGTTTTTTGGGGTTGTTGATGGCATATTGCAATACTATGGCGTTAGGAACGCTGACGTGTGGTATCTCACAAAGAAGAATAAGGGAATTAATCGAAAAAATAACACGATTTAATCCATTATTCTGATTGGGTAAAAGTAAATAGCATCCACCTAACGCCGCACAGCGCGGCAATAACAAGTTAGGGGAGATATAACCATGCACCAATCAGCAGACCACGCATTACCAAAAACCGGATTTATTCGCCGCTACCGCCTGGCTGACGCGCTGGGCGTTCACGTTGCTACTGTAGATCGCTGGGTAAAGGCTAAGGCCATGCCGCAGCCTGTTAAGCTGGGCGAGAAGATTACCGCCTTTGATGCGGTAGAGATTAACAACTGGCTGGCAGAGCGTCGGGGAAAGGTGGCCTGATGAAAAAAGAAAACCGCCCCGGACAGCAGGCGGCTAACATAGATATTCGCGGATCTGATGTTACGCCACCAGCGCCCACCACACAAGCGCCACGCCGCACACCGAAGAAGCACCGCGCCCGCGTCTACATGCTACGCACTGGCGTAGAGGGATGGACAGAAAACGACATTCTGCGATATTGCCGCCTTTCGTCTGGAAGGAACTACGCCAGCGAGTTAGAGCGCAGGCTTGATATTCAGCTTGAGCGTATCGACGAAAAGAATCCCGACGGGATCGGGTCACATTTACGCTATCGCTTTACCGGGCGCGGTGACGTTCTAAAAGTTATTCGGCTTGTGAACCATAACGCCGACGCTGGCGGCTATCAGGGACTTTCTCAGCCTGAAATTGCCGACATTCTCAATCTATACCCGGACAATCTCACCGCCGCATAACGGAGCCGAAAATATGACAATCGAAAAAAGCCGATTCAGTTCGGAGGCCGCCCCGCAACCCAACGTTAACACGGGAGTAATTAACGGCAACGACTTCGCCGCTATTGTCCCGGTTATTACCGGGCAGATTGGCGGGCGTGAAGCCAATATTGTGAGCGCCAGAGCCTTGCATAAGGCGCTGAGGGTGGGCCGCGACTTCACCACCTGGATTAAAGGGCGCATTAGTCAGTATGGTTTTGCCGCTGGTGTGGATTACATCACCGTTGAAAATTTGAGTTCACCCGTTTCGGGGAGCGCAAAATTTCGCCAGCAAATCGAGCATGATTATCTGCTATCGCTGGATATGGCTAAAGAAGTGGCAATGGTTGAACGCAACGAGCAGGGCAGCGCCTACAGGTCAGACCACCAGCAGGAAAATCAGTGTTATAGTCCTCACGTTGCTGCAAAATCAGCAACCGGGCGTGAGAACCCGAATACACTCAGGGCGACACAGACGCCTAAAGCGTCTTTTTTTGTGTCCGATCACTACGCACATCAAATCAGCGGCCTTGTCCGTACTGTATCAATGGTGGCGTCAGTGGGGCTATCTTCGGATAGGCCGGTTTCCTTTGTGTCCGGTATTCTCACCCCCGCTGACGTCACCGCCAATTCAGAGCGTGAGAACTCAGGCGGTGACTCCTTAAACACAAAGGAGGCTGCCTACATGCTGGCTACTACCCCAACCCAAAAACCATCATTTATCTGGTTAATCGCAGCAGTTCGCCGCGATATGCCGACAATTACCGCCAAAATTCACCATATCGCCGCAGAGACTGAGAAGGAAGCCCGCCGTTCACTGGCGCGGGATCACGTTTGCTTTTTCGCCGGACGTATTCGCACAGGGGGCGCACATGCTTAATTACTTCCGTGTTGCAGGATGCGCCACCGCCCGGAGCGGCGAATTAGTCGAGTTCGTTTATATCGTTGACGCCCGCAGCGCGATTAGCGCCAAAGCTGAGGCGCTAAATCAGGCCAGAAATGAACGCCTGTCCCACATCCAGATTAACCGCATTCGTGAGGTGGCAGCATGAGCCTATATAACGATTTAGTTCGCTGCGAATTTGGCAAAGGTGCCACCGTTGACGAGCTGGGCGGCATTCAGAACCGCATGGATGGGGCTGTGAGCGATTTAATGATGGGCGTCAGTGCCATTGGCAATCTCATGTTCTGGATGGCTGATAGCGATGAATACCCGGAGGAAAGCGCTAAAGCTGATATGTACAGATTAGGCGCAATGCTGGGTACGGTTGGCGAGGTGGCGCGGGCGCTGAATGATACAGCGCAAAACGCAGCGTTTTTGAGATTAGACGGCGAGAAAAAAAACAAAGGGAGCGCGGGCAAATGAATATAAACGCTTTATACCACCACCCTGCCGAACTTGAAGCCGAAGCGATGTTATCGCGCGAGCAGGCTTACCCGGATGATTTTACGCTGGCAGACCGAACAGCAGAACGTATGACCCGTGCCCGTAATGGGCTGGCTCACGTAATGATCGATTTAGCCACTCAACTCGACGATGAACAGGCCGCTATCGTGTATTGCTGGCTGAGTAAAGTTCTGGCGATTGTCGATATAGCCAGAATTGATGCGGAGGGCAGCGCATGAGCAACGCACCGACCATTAAATCGGGAAATGCCGACTTATTACACGCCGAAGCCACACCGCACGGCGTCAATATCATGACCCGCAATGATGCCGGGGGATATGAGCAGTTTGCTCTTATCAGCTACGAGAGCGCCGTGAACGGCCTTGACGCCGGAGAGTACGACGACAAGCCAGATATCGGATACGCCATACATTTTGCCGTTGCTGATGGCGGGGCGCGTGGCTGGTTCGACTTCACCGCGCAGCATAACGTCACTATGTGGCGCTGGCTGATTGCTGCGACGTTCATTTCTGAGATGAAGCGCGAAAACGGCACAACCACCATCAAGGAGGATGACGGCAAATCGTCGCTGGTGACGTTTTATTCAAATGGCACGGCGGGGATTGTGGTTTACCCGTTCGCGGAACGTCTGGCGATGGCTAACAACATGGAGGGCGCGATGATTGAGCGCTACGGCATTGAGCAGGGAACGGCGAACGCCATTGTTTTTTATCAGGCCATGATCGACACGGAGCGCGGCGAGCTGACCCCGTTCGGACGTGAAACGCTGGCAGAGCTGCATGATGGATTCATTGCTGATCTGAATGAAAACGGCTTGCCTGAAATGCCAGCGGCGCACTGAGGGAGGTAACACGAATGCGTAATATCGACATTATCCGCGAAGTGACCAGCGCCGCCGCTGGTAAATGGCCTTATGTGCTGGCTGGCCTGTCTATCGACGTTCCTGATTCATCGCGCCGCCATGCCCCCTGCCCTGCATGTGGTGGAAAAGACCGTTTCAGATTCGACGACAACGGGCGAGGTAGCTTTATCTGCAATCAGTGCGGCGCGGGCGATGGCTTAGACCTGATTAAGAAGGTGAACAACTGCGACACCACGGAGGCGGCACAGCTTGCCGCTGATGTGCTGGGTATTGATTACCGGGAGACGGAAACAGACAGGAAAGCAGCCAGCCAGAGAAGGGGGCAACTGGAAGCTGACCGCCAGCGGCATGAGCAGGAGCGCCAGAAACAGGCAGCAGAGGACGCAGAGCAGCGAAGGGCTACGTTTGCCCGTCTGTATACCGGAATGCGCCTGAGATCCATACAGGGAGAATCTGAGTACCTGCAATCAAAAGGGCTGACCGGGTTTAAATACCCGCTTATGCCCGATGGTTCGTTATTGCTGGAGCTGGTGGACGAATCCGGCGCAGTGGCAGCAGCGCAGACTATTACACCGCATGGAGAAAAGCGACTTCTGACGGGTTCGGCAAAGCGCGGGGCATATCACGCCGTAAACGCGCCAGAATCGCCGCAGAGCGTTTTAATTGCCGAGGGGCTGGCGACGGCCCTTTCAGTTCACCTGATGCGCCCGGACGCGCTGACAGTGTGCGCCATTGATGCGGGCAACCTGCTACCCGTTGCCGAAGTGATGCGCCGGAAGTATCCACAGGCACAAATAATCATCGCCGCAGACAACGACCACCACCAAAACGGAGAAGCCAATACAGGCAGGGAGGCCGCAGAGAAAGCCGCCTTATCCGTGGCTGGCTGGGTATCAATGCCACCGACAGACTACAAAGCCGACTGGAACGACCACCACCAGCAAAACGGGCTGGAAACCGCTACAGCAGCATTTAACGATTCAATGTACCAACCGCAGGGGGAAGATGTGAAACCGCAGCTACAGGCCATTGAGGGCGGTAAAAAACGCCGTAGCGCAGAGGCCGGGGATATTTCACAGATGGCCGCGAGCCAGAAGGCGCGGCTACTGTCTGCCCGTTGGGAGCGTCTGGCAGTAAACACCGACAGTCAGGCGGTTTATCGGTACGCTTGCGGGGTGTGGGAGAGGCTGCCAGAGGCAGAGCTTGAACGGGAGATGGTGGCAATATTCGACGAACACGAGGCGCATTACACGGAGAAAGGCGTTAAGTCGGTTGTAGCCACCATGAAGCTACAGATCCCGCCCACCGGAGAGCAGCCAGCGGATTGTATCGGATTCAGTAACGGAATTTATGACCTGAAAGCGCAGGAGTTCAGACCGCACGCGCCTGATAACTGGCTGATGAATCACAACGGCATTGAATACACGCCAGCGGAGCGCGGGGAGACCCTTGCAACCCATGCGCCGAATTTCACCCGCTGGATTAATCACGCCACCGGAGGGAATGGCGACAGAGCCGCGCGGATTAAGGCGGCGTTGTTTATGGTTCTGGCTCGCCGTCATGACTGGCAGCTATTTATAGAAGTAACCGGGGAAGGCGGCAGCGGGAAATCTGTATTTAGCAGCATAGCCGTATCACTGGCAGGTGAGCACAACACAGCCAGCGCCAGCATGGGAACGCTAGACACAGCCAGAGGGCGGGCGCAGCTTGTGGGAAAAAGCCTGATTATCATGCCAGACCAGACCCGCTATGTTGGCGAAGGCGCAGGGATAAAGGCCATTACAGGCGGCGACCCGGTAGAGATTGATGGTAAGTATGAAAAGCAGTTCACCACCGTGCTGAATGCCGTTGTTCTCGCAACCAACAACGAACCAATGACCTTTACCGAGCGCAACGGGGGCATTGCCCGCCGCCGTGTGATATTCCCGTTCGATAATCCGGTATCAGAAGCGGAGAAAGACCCCGACCTGACAGCGAAGATCCGCCGTGAAATCCCGGTAATTATTCGTCACTTGCTGGCAATGTTTGCTGACCAGAACAAAGCTAAAACGCTTTTAATCGAGCAGCGCGATTCCGCAGAGGCGTTGGGCGTTAAGCGCGGGACAGATCCGGTTATAGACATGTGCGCGGCCTTGTATTTTATGAGCGAGCCGAGGGGCCTAATGATGGGCGGCGGAACGTGGGCTGGCCAGCCAGAGCCGAGGGTGTATCTCTATCATCTTTATCTGGCATTCATGGAGTATCACGGGCTGGGTAAGCCGCTTTCCGTCAACAAGTTCTCACGCGCCATTAAATCAGCCGCCAGAGAATACCGGGCCAGCTACCTGACACGCAGCATTAACGGCAGAGCGCAGACGAACGTTGGGATCAATGAGCTGGCGGAAGAGTTTATACCGCGAGCATATGGCAGCAGCACCGCCGAAGGGGGCGATGAATAGTTTACCCCTGATTTATCCCTACCTATCCCTACAAAGTCATTTAAGGCCAGTAATGACGGGGTTTGTAGACTGGTAGGGATATATATATTTATCCCTACTTATCCCTACATATGCCTACTAAACAAGAAGCCACACATAACCGTTTTTTGGTATTTGGTAGGGATAAGTAGGGTTAAGTAGGGTTAAGTAGGGTAAGAAAAACAATTCCCTACTAGCCTGAAAGCCGCGCCATATCTGGGTTTTCCCGATTAGTAGGGTTTGGTAGGGATATTACACCCCAAAAAAGATTTACAGGGGGGGTATGATTCAGCTAAAGGGCGAAAAAATGAACGAACATCATAAAAAGCAGATAGAAGTTATTAGAGAGATTGAAGCGCTGGGGTTCACCGCGCAGGAGGCGGCGGCCTTGTTACTGGCTGGCGAATTATCCCGGCTAAATGACAGCATGGACTACCTGAAACGAGCCGCCGGGAATATTGACAACACGTTATCAAGAATGGAGGGCGCTTAATGACAGCACAACTATCAGCATACGGGCGGCTGGTGGCAGATCCCCAGACCAGAACGACGAACAGCGGAACGAGCATGGTAATGGGGCGTTTAGCGGTATCACTGCCCTGCAATGCCGCAGCAGAGGGGCAGGCTACTTTCTGGCTGGGCGTTATCGCCTTTGGTAAACAGGCCGACGCGCTGGCCCGTCACGTAAAGGGCGATATGTTGAGCGTATCGGGGGCCATGCAGCTTAACCAATGGACGGGGAAAGATGGCGGGACACAGCAGGGCTATCAGATAGTGGCAGACAGTGTAATCAGCGCAAAGACGGGAAGGCCGGGCGGGAAGCGTAGCGCGTCAGCTGGCACAGATAATAAGGGCCATACCACACAACCCGCGCCGGGATGGGAAATATACGATACCCCAGACGCCTTTGATCAGCGCCCGCCGTTTGATGATGAAACACCTTTCTGAGAGGCAACATGGATACACAGAACACAGTTGTTGAGATTGGCTACTATCGTTGGCCGCGAGATCTTGCCATTCATGAAGCCGGTCATGCCATTGCTGCATGGTTTTTTGGCAATTCGCAGGTAGAAATTTCCCTAGCAGGTAAGGGAAGGATCGCGAGAACTTATCTTTACGGTGAAGTCGATGAATGTAATGCCGTCGCTGTATGGAGGGTGAATTATCCGCGAACCGCTGACGATATAATGCCTTACCATTTGTCTTCTACTGAAAAGAGGTCTGATCTGATAAATCAAGTGAGCGGAGCAATGGTCTGTTCTCTGGCTGGCATCGTCGCGCAATCAAAGTACACCGGAGAAAGTGTCAATGCCTTGATGAAAACGTCAGGTAAGTATGACATGCGAAATGTTCATAATTTGATCGAGGTGTATCGTGCCGCTGGTGGAAAGGATGCTGATATACAGCACAAATCCCTTTCCCGCGCTCAGGCGTTGATTACCTTGAAATGGTGGGACACTATCGCGCTGGCTAAGATACTGGAGAATCGTAACCACATGCCAGCCAGTAATTTTCAGGCCATTATGGGCACTATTGATAGTTATAGCCCAAAGGTTTTGACGCTGGATGAACTAGATGAATTAGCGGGTGAGGAATGAAGCCAGCCGTTTGATGATGGGTTTTAAGCTGGAGGACAAGCAGCATGATACGCGACAAAAAGGCCGAAGAACTGGAGGCTAAAGGGTTGTTCCGCAGGGCGGCGGCGCGGTGGCTTGACGTTATGGCGGCGTGTACCGAGGATGCTGACAGGGAGCAGGCGAAGCGGAACCGTGAAAGATGCCTTGAAGGCGTAAAGCGCCCACGCTTTAAGCTGGAGGAATTTGCAGACCTTCACAGAGCGGCAAAAGCCACCACCAACCGCATGGGGATAGCGCAGAACAACGGGGAGGCTTTCAGATTGCCAGCCAGCAGAAAACGAGCACGTAAGGCGCGCAATGATGGCGCATAATTCCGGTGCCGTGGCTGCGTGGGAGTTTGAGCGGCACACGTAGCCAATCCCGGCGGAATATAGGACTACATAGGACGGATTCAAAACCGGAATAACTCGAGACCCGCGCCAGTAGTAGGCTGGAAGCCAAATCGTGATTCAGGACGTCCTAAATATCTGGTTCGCGCTACTGGTACGCAGTACGCAGCCAGGTGCGCAGCAAAACTGCGTATTCAACGTGCGTACTACCTGACGAATGCTAACGGTGGCATTGCGTACAGAAATTGCGAATTCGCAGTAATTTGTAAGCGCGAATTGCGCATTCGCAAAATGGTGGAGAGGCTTGATATTTCTGGCTTGGGCGCTATCCGTTCGCAGTAGATGGCGGAAGTTAGATATACAGTTTTATTAAGGTATTGTTAGGGTTTGTTAAGGTTTTTGCGCACAAAAATGCGCACAGTGAGCCGTTAAATGAAAAAAAATAGCCAACAATCAAGATCGGGCTGGGGTGGCAAGCGGAAAGGCGCAGGCGCACCATTGGGCAATACTAATGCCGTCAAACATGGCGAACGCAGTAGGCGGGCATTCTTCCCATTTGAGGGGGGAGAGGCGCTTTCTCCGCTGGTGCGAAATCGTGCAAGAAACCTCATGCTGGCCGAGAGATACGGGCTATTACTGGCGAATTATCCGACGCCGGGAACAGAAGAATGGCGCGAGATGACATTGATTAACGGACTCATGGGGCTACATGCCGACAGAATCGCACGGCTTGAGCTGAGATTAGCGAGATCCGTTTCAATGCAAGCAAGGCGGGATCTGCGAAGGGTTAAAAAAAGCGGCGCATGTTAGCAATCCGTATAGTCACCAATGTTGAAATACTGACCGTACTGGACGGACTCAAAGCCAATATGAAGAGAGATCCGCGCCAGATAAGGGCTTGAATCCAGTACGCAGATTAACCCGTCATATGTTTTTTTATCTATTCCGCCCTGCCCCGTTCGACTCAGCCAACCCGCTCGCATTCCCCATCAATCGCTTTATCAGCGCCGCCATTATCGCGCACAACGGCACACTGTCCGGGTAAACCGTAGCGCACGACCGTTGCGCTAGTTTCACCGCCACGCTTTACCTGCCGGGATTCGTATACTGTCACCCGCTCAAGCAACCCACCAGCAACCATGCTTTCAAGAGTTCGCCGGGTTGATTCGAGCTGGTGGCGCTTATCGAACGACGCCATGCCATGAAGAAGGTAGGCCACGCCCGACACATCGAACGGAGGAGCGCCAATCTCACCCGTCACCCATTCGAGGCTATCCGGCTCAAAGTAACTGAGTATCTCTTTTTTGCGGCTGGTCATTCTCATGGCTGGCTGATTCCTTATTGTGGGATAGAGGTATCATACAATAAGGCGCAAAAGATAAGAGGCCAGAACAGCAAGCATGAGAGCATAAAATGAGCAGCCAAAGGCAGCACCTCAAAATACCGTGTACACAAGGGTGTACCCACTGAGAAAACGCAATACAGCAAACCCAGTTACCACGCGGCCTAGAGACCCATACTCTATAAACAGATCCAATATCGAGTAACGCTTTCTCGTTTGTTAATGTATTTCGGTATCCAGGGCCATGATAAATCATGGCCTTTTTATTTATCTCTCTCACGGGCGAATGATAAGAATCTACTTATAAAAAATAGTCGTCCAGTTTTCGGTTGTGGCAAATAAGCACAACGCGGCACAGTCAGGAAAACACTACCGCGAGAGAAAAGAATGGACTTTAATGCGCTTCACCAGCAAAACCAACCTTTGTTGCTTGCCAATGTCTGGGATGCCAGCAGCGCTCAGGCTGCTCAGCAGGCTGGTTATCAGGCGCTGGGATCCTCCAGCGCTGCTATCGCCGCAATGTTAGGGTATGAAGATGGCGAAGAGATGAGTTTTGACGAGCTGTTTTATGTCGTCTCACGCATCAAAACCGTTAGCGAACTGCCGTTAAGCGTCGATTTAGAGGCGGGCTACGGCGCGACAACCAGCCACATCATTGACAATATCCGGCGTCTGGCGCATCTCGGCGTGAGTGGAATAAATCTCGAGGATAGTCATGTGGTGGATGGTACGCGTCGTCTTGACGATGCGGAGCGCTTTGCCGTCAAACTGCAGGAAATAACCCGCGCCTGTCCCGGTCTGTTTGTTAATGTCCGCACCGATACCTTTCTTCTCAACGTACAAGATGCGCTGGTTCAGACGCTCTATCGCGGTCAACTCTACGCCAAACACGGCGCATGCGGTTTTTTTGTGCCTTGCGTCACCCGCGCGGAGGATATTATCGCCATCGTTCACCACGTGCGTTTACCCTTAAACGTAATGTGTATGCCTGAGCTGGCTGACTTCAGCACCTTATCGACACTGGGCGTAAAACGAATTTCGATGGGCAATTTTATTTATGCTGCGACGCAGGCCAGACTGAAAGACTTATTATGTCAGGTGCAAACCCAACACTCTTTCTCAGGTGTTTTTTGACCATGAAAATTACCGACAGCATGCAGTGCGATATCTGGTATCAGGCGCTGCTTGAACGCGCGGTGGAATTCACCGGCGTTTTTTTCGTCGGCGTGAAAACCACCGGCGTATTTTGTATCTCGGTCTGTCGGGCGCGAAAACCCCGGCGGGAAAACGTCGAATTTTATAATGACTTTAAATCCGCGCTGGATGCCGGCTTCCGGCCATGCAAAGTCTGTCGCCCGACGGAGAATGCCCGGACGGCCCCCGCCTTTGTTGAACAAGCGCTCCGCCTGCTGCGAGAGGCTCCAAAGGTCCGCCTCAGCGATAGCGAGCTACGTCAGCACGATATTAGCCCGGAACGCGTTCGCCGCTGGTTCCTGCAAAACCACGGGATCACCTTTCAGGCTTTTCAACGGATGCAGCGTTTGAATATGGCGCTTCAGGAATTAAAAGCAGGCCGCTCAACTACCGATGTCGCTTTCGATAGCGGTTACGAGTCCTTAAGCGGCTTCGGCTATACCTGCAAAAAATTGACCGGTTTCGCACCCAGCGCGCAACGCCAGGTTGTTTTAATTCATCGTTTTACCACCCCGTTAGGGCCAATGTTTGTTTGTGCAACGCAACGGGGAATTTGTCTGCTGGAGTTTGTCGACAGACGAGCGCTGGAGTCAGAATTCAGCGACCTGCAGCGGCGGTTCAACGCCAGCATCATCGCAGGTGAAAATGCCCACACCAGGCAGGCGCAACAGGAAATAACGGAGTATTTCGCCGGACAGCGTCAATCGTTCGAGGTGGCGCTTGATACCCCAGGCAGCGAGTTCCAGCGAGCGGTCTGGCGCCGTTTACAGCACGTTAGCTTCGGTGAGACGACGCATTATCAATCGATTGCGATGGAGATAGGTAAACCAACGGCCACGCGCGCGGTGGCTGCTGCAAACGGCGCTAACCGCGTCGCGATTATCATCCCGTGCCATCGAATTATCGGCAAAGATGGTTCGATGACCGGTTACGGCGGCGGCATTGCACGAAAAATATGGCTTATTAACCATGAGGCAACCATCAGGGAAAAACGCGGCTGATTTTACTTTCAGGATCAACGGGCCCCTCCCTGACTTTCACCGCGGCTCGGCAAGCCTATTTTTTATCCAGCACCCGGCAGGTTAAAAACGCCCCTGCCGCGCACAGCAGCGCCGGAGCCAGATAGCTGTGATCCATGTGGGTAAACTCCATCACCAGCGCCACTGCGGTCAACGGCATCTGCATGGAGGCGGCGAGAAACGCGGCCGCCCCCACCACAGCGAAGCTGCTTTTATCACCGCCAGGGAAGCCGAGCTGCCAGAGCGCGCAGAGCAGCAGGCTGACCAATCCGCCCACCGCCAGCCCTGGGGTTAACAATCCACCCTCCGCGCCGCCGCGCAGCACCGCCAGAATCACCACCATCTTCAATACTAACAGGACAGCGACCATGGAGAGAGGCAGCCCGTCGCTGAGCGCCAGCTGCATTGGACCCTTGCCATTGCCCGGAAGCTCGGGGAAATAAAGACTCAGGATGGCAAGAAGAGAAAACCCCAGCAGACAGAACACCGGCATCTGCCAGTTACTTCGCGCGCGTGAACGCGCCGCGCTGGTCGCTTTGCGAAAGAGCCAGGCGCCGGTGCCAAGAATCGGGCCCGCCAGAATCGCCCACCAGAGAAAGGTGTGCGGAAGTGCGCTGGAAACAAAATGGTATTGCGATTCATCCCCTAACCCCAGGGTGGCCGTCCAGGCGGCAATCGCCGAGGTCATCATCGCCGCCAGCGTTTTTTCCCAGCTAAACGACAGCAGCATGACCTCAAGGCTGAACAACGCCCCGGCCAGCGGGACGTTATAGACCGCCGCCAGACCTGCGCCCGCCCCACAGGCAATCAGCGTGCGGGTTTCATCTTCCAGCAGGCGCAGCTTACGCGCCACCATCCCCGCCCCCAGCGCGCCCATTTCCCGGGGCGCCACCTCGCGGCCAAGCGGGGAGCCCAGCGCTACGGTGACGATCTGCAGCAGCGCGTGGATCGTCGTGGTGCCCGCGGGCATGGGTGCGCAGGGGTTGGCCACCGCCGCCGCAATAGAAACCCGCCTCCGCCCGTAGCGACCAAGCAGCCACCAGCCAAATCCGGCGACGGCGCCGCCGGCCACGATTGCCACGATGCGGCGTGGCCAGGACGACTCCGTGACGCCCTGTAAAAATGACACCGAACCGACGATCTGCCCGTAACTGTAACCAAAAGCCAGGTGCTGAATCGCGTGTAAAATCAGTGCCAAAACCATGCCGGACAGACCGGCCAGAATCCCGGTTAATACCACGGCTATCAGGCGGATCAGATGATTTTTATTCCCGGCGGCGACGCTCATTTTCTCAGGCCTTGAAAAGGAAAAATAAAAGAATAAAGGACGAGACTTAAACATTGCGTAATCAAAGTGTTTTCGATAGTGATACCCATCGCTTCACTTAGCATTACTTTTTCTAATCAATAAAAATCCCTAAAAAACCAATAAACCTTTAAATCAAGCCATCACAGATACTATTTCCATTAATTTTTCCTGGCGTAAATGATTCGCTTTAGAAAATCTCAATCGTGATCCTGCGCACAAATCGTTAACCTGCCCGCCATTACCTGGGGGGATCTATGCTGCTTTATGTTCTGTATTTAATCGGTATCACCGCGGAAGCCATGACCGGCGCACTGGCTGCCGGGCGCCGGCGGATGGATACGTTTGGCGTCATCATTATCGCCACTGCGACCGCGCTGGGCGGGGGTTCCGTTCGCGATATCCTGCTGGGGCACTATCCTCTTGGTTGGGTGAAGCATCCCGAATATGTCATCATTGTCGCCGTCGCCGCCGTCCTCACGACCATTGCCGCTCCGGTGATGCCGCACCTTCGTCGGCTGTTTCTGGTGCTGGACGCGCTGGGGCTGATCGTGTTTTCCATCATCGGCGCGCAGATCGCCCTGGACATGGGCGAAGGCCCGGTTATCGCCTCTATTGCCGCCGTGATCACCGGTGTCTTCGGCGGCGTACTGCGCGATATGTTCTGCAAACGCATTCCGCTGGTCTTCCAGAAAGAGCTGTATGCCGGGATCTCCTTTGCCGCAGCCGTACTCTATATTGCTCTGCAACATTACGTCAGCAGCCACGATGTGGTGGTGCTGGCTACACTGCTGTTCGGCTTTACCGCCCGCATGCTGGCGCTACGCTGGAAACTGGGGCTACCGGTCTTCCACTACACCCATGACGCCCACTAACCGCCTTAAAATCCGGGGATGCGCTGCCCGCTAAGCCATTGCGCCAGCGCCACCACGTCCGGATGGTGCAGGAAAGCCACCAGCTGGCGGGCTCTGATCTCCCCCACGCCCGGCAGCGTGCGCCATTGCGCTTCACTTTTTGCCGCCAGCAAATGCCAGTTCTCGCTTTCGAGCTGCGCCAGCGCCCCCTGCGGCACCGGGATCCCCATCGCCAGCACCCAGCGGATAAAAGGTCGTTTGCGAACGAGATCAAACTGATGCCAGAGGTGCTGCCCGCGGGCGGCGGAAATCCCTGGCACCGCCTGCAGCTGCTCAACGGTAAGCGCCAGCCAGGAAAAGATATGCGTCATCGGGTTTTGCTGCTGAATGACGCGCCATAAATTTTCCCCCACGCCATCGACATTCAGGGCGGACTTTGATGACAACCAGATCAGCCTGGAAAGAAACTGTTCGCTGCACTCAGGGGTGGTGAAATAGCAGTTTAGCGCATTAAATTTCGCCGGCGGCGGCGTCGGTTTATGGCGCTCGGCCGTCCGCCAGACGACGGCGTCGACCCGAGGAATACCCTGCCCTGCCAGACTGATCTGCAGCTGATCGCCAACCCCAATATCCAGCATCTGCCAGCGGGACACAGAGCCAACGTTAACCCGCTGCACGCGTTTATCATCCAGCCGCTGGGGCTCAAGCTCGGCCACCACGTTGAGTCTGCCGCTGCGGCCGGTACTGAAACGGATCGCCCGTACCTGCATCACCCGCGATGCCGGAGGATATTTCCAGGCTGCCAGCCACTCGCCCTTTCCGGGCGACCAGACTCGTCCCGGCGGCTCGCGTCCTTCGCGCACAATCACACCGTCGCTGACGAAGGGCAGCGGCGAGCGATACCAGCGCTGGCGCCACTGCGCCACCTGCTCGATGCGCGACACCGGATGGGTATATTGTCCGCTGTACTTAAACCCCGCCTGCGCCAGCAGCTTCTGACGACGGCGCATATCCGACGGGCCGTCTGGCCAGGCCCAGATAAAAACGTCCAGTTGACTGAGCGCCGCCGCCGCGTCGGCTCGCATCATCAACCCGGCGACTTTCGCCCGCGCATTCATCCCCCCGGCCTGCTGCTGGACATGGCCGTCCCGGCGCAGAAACAGTTCCCCCTGCAGTACGCTGTCGGCCAGTTCACCGGTCATCACTTTCGCCAGCGCCGGGATCTGCCGCGCTCGGGCGGTCCATGCCTCACCGCGTAGACCATCGCCGCGGCTAATGGCCTGAACCAGACGCCCCTGGCGATAAACGAGAGTCACCGCCACGCCGTCCACTTTAGGCTGTATCCACAGATCGGATTTATTTTTCATCCAGCGGGCAACGCTGTCCTCATCCGCCAGCTTGCGCACGCCGGTATGGGCCACCGGATGACGCGCATCGCCGGTGGGCGGAGGCAGATCGTCATCCTCAGGCGTCGCGCCCGGAAAGCATTGTCGCCACTGCGCCAGGCGCAGGGTGAGCTGGTCGTAAACGTCATCGCTCACTCCGCTGGCGCCCTGCCGCCAGTAAGCCTCTTTCCAGGCGACAATTTGCTGATGAAGGCGTGATGTCTCCTGCCTTCCTCTGGCCGGCGGCCAGTCCGGACACGTCGCCAGCGCGCTGGCAGAGAACATCCCTAACGCCAGCCACCACCCTCCTTTACGCATTGCAGTCCCCTCCTCCATCACCTCGCGGAGAGTCTGCTGCAGAATGCCGCGAGCCGCGACGGAAGCTTTTTCGCCTTGCGAAGCGCCTTCCAGGATTTACGCCTCATTGCAGCAACGGCTGGCGAATTCAGGAAAACGGCAGGCAAAATGAAAGAAACAGCGGCAAAAAGTGTGACAATGACTGCGTCACGCCGCGGCGACGTGTATAATAGGCTCGTATGTAGGACCTCTTTCGATAACCACATACAAAAGACACTCATGGCTCAAGGCACGCTTTATATTGTTTCCGCCCCTAGCGGCGCGGGTAAATCCAGCCTGATTCAGGCTTTATTAAAAACCCAACCGTTGTATGACACCCAGGTATCGGTCTCCCATACCACGCGGGCGCCGCGTCCGGGTGAAGTGCACGGCGAACACTATTTCTTCGTGAATCACGACGAATTCCGCTCGATGATTGGCGAAAACGCGTTTCTGGAACATGCAGAGGTCTTTGGCAACTATTACGGCACGTCGCGTAAAGCGATCGAGCAGGTGCTGGCGACCGGCGTCGATGTCTTCCTCGATATCGACTGGCAAGGCGCGCAGCAGATCCGTAAAAGCATGCCCGGCGCGCGCAGTATTTTTATTCTGCCGCCGTCAAAAGATGAACTGGACCGTCGCCTGCGCGGCCGCGGCCAGGACAGCGAAGAGGTGATCGCGAAACGGATGGCCCAGGCCGTTGCGGAAATGAGCCATTACGCGGAATATGATTACCTGATTGTGAACGATGATTTTGACACCGCCCTGAGCGACCTGAAAAATATCATCCGCGCTGAACGTCTGCGCATGAGCCGCCAAAAGCAGCGACATGGCGCTTTAATCACCAAACTATTGGCAGACTGAACCCACATTCAGTATCATGCCCAGTCATTTCTTCACCTGTGGAGCATTTTAAGTATGGCACGCGTAACTGTTCAGGACGCTGTAGAGAAAATTGGTAACCGTTTTGACCTGGTACTGGTCGCCGCGCGTCGCGCTCGTCAGATGCAGGTAGGCGGAAAGGATCCGCTGGTACCGGAAGAAAACGATAAAACCACCGTTATCGCGCTGCGCGAAATCGAAGAAGGTCTGATCAACAACCAGATCCTCGACGTACGTGAGCGCCAGGAACAGCAAGAGCAGGAAGCCGCTGAATTACAAGCCGTTACCGCGATTGCTGAAGGTCGTCGTTAATCACACAGCGGGTCGCCCTTGTATCTGTTTGAAAGCCTGAATCAGCTGATTCAAAACTACCTGCCGGAAGACCAGATTAAGCGTCTGCGGCAGGCGTATCTCGTTGCACGTGACGCTCACGAGGGTCAGACACGTTCAAGCGGTGAACCCTATATCACGCACCCGGTCGCGGTAGCCTGCATTCTGGCCGAGATGAAGCTCGACTATGAAACGCTGATGGCCGCGCTGCTGCATGATGTGATTGAAGATACCCCCGCCACCTACCAGGACATGGAACAGCTTTTTGGTAAAAGCGTCGCCGAGCTGGTAGAGGGGGTGTCGAAACTTGATAAGCTCAAGTTCCGCGATAAGAAAGAGGCGCAGGCCGAAAACTTTCGCAAAATGATCATGGCGATGGTGCAGGACATCCGCGTCATCCTCATCAAACTTGCCGACCGCACCCACAACATGCGTACTCTGGGCTCGCTGCGCCCGGATAAACGCCGCCGCATCGCCCGTGAAACGCTGGAAATTTACAGCCCGCTGGCGCACCGTTTAGGCATCCATCACATCAAAACCGAGCTCGAAGAGCTGGGCTTTGAAGCACTGTACCCTAATCGCTACCGCGTCATTAAAGAGGTGGTCAAAGCGGCGCGCGGCAACCGTAAGGAGATGATTCAAAAGATCCTCTCCGAAATCGAAGGGCGTTTGCAGGAAGCGGGGATCCCCTGCCGCGTCAGCGGTCGCGAGAAGCATCTATACTCCATCTATTGTAAAATGGTGCTCAAAGAGCAACGTTTTCACTCGATCATGGATATCTACGCCTTCCGCGTTATCGTCCATGATGCCGATATCTGCTATCGCGTGCTCGGCCAGATGCACAGCCTCTACAAACCGCGTCCGGGTCGTTTTAAAGACTACATCGCCATTCCGAAAGCTAACGGCTATCAGTCTTTGCACACCTCGATGATCGGCCCCCACGGCGTCCCGGTCGAGGTACAAATTCGTACCGAAGACATGGACCAGATGGCGGAGATGGGGGTAGCGGCGCACTGGGCTTATAAAGAGCACGGCGGCGAAAGCAGCACCACCGCGCAAATCCGCGCTCAGCGCTGGATGCAAAGCCTGCTGGAGCTGCAGCAGAGCGCCGGTAGCTCGTTTGAATTTATCGAGAGCGTAAAATCCGATCTGTTCCCCGATGAGATTTACGTTTTCACCCCGGAAGGGCGCATTGTCGAACTGCCTGCTGGCGCCACGCCGGTGGACTTCGCCTACGCGGTGCATACCGATATCGGTCATGCCTGCGTCGGCGCGCGCGTCGACCGTCAGCCCTATCCGCTGTCGCAGCCACTCTCCAGCGGTCAGACTGTCGAAATTATCACCGCGCCGGGCGCTCGCCCGAACGCCGCCTGGCTGAACTTTGTCGTCAGCTCGAAAGCGCGCGCCAAAATCCGTCAGCTGCTGAAAAACCTTAAGCGCGACGATTCGGTCAGCCTTGGCCGTCGTCTGCTCAATCACGCGCTGGGCGGAAGCCGCAAACTCGCCGAGATCCCACCGGAGAATATCCAGCGCGAACTCGATCGCATGAAGCTGGCCTCGCTTGACGATCTGCTGGCGGAAATCGGTCTGGGCAACGCCATGAGCGTCGTGGTGGCAAAAAACCTGCAACAGGGCGAAGCCGCTGCGGCGCCGGTACCGGCTAACGCGTCGAACCACGGTCATCTGCCAATCAAAGGCGCCGATGGCGTGTTGATCACCTTCGCCAAGTGCTGTCGTCCAATTCCAGGTGACCCGATTATCGCCCACGTCAGCCCGGGTAAAGGGCTGGTTATCCACCATGAATCCTGTCGTAACATTCGCGGCTACCAGAAAGAGCCGGAGAAATTTATGGCGGTTGAGTGGGATAAAGAGACCGCTCAGGAGTTCATCACCGAAATCAAGGTGGACATGTTTAACCACCAGGGCGCGCTGGCTAACCTGACGGCGGCGATCAACACCGCGTCTTCCAATATCCAGAGCCTGAATACGGAAGAGAAAGATGGCCGCGTATACAGCGCCTTTATCCGCCTGACCGCGCGCGACCGCGTGCATCTGGCGAATATCATGCGCAAAATCCGCGTCATGCCGGACGTGATTAAAGTCACCCGTAACCGAAACTAGCTTTATGAACTCAAAGCGCTACGAGCGTATCTGCGAGATGCTCGCCAGGCGTCAGCCTGACCTGACGGTCTGCATGGAGCAGGTCCATAAGCCTCATAACGTCTCTGCGGTCATCCGGACCGCAGATGCCGTTGGCGTACACGAAGTGCATGCCGTCTGGCCGAGCAGCCGGATGCGTACCATGGCCTCCGCCGCCGCGGGCAGCAACAGCTGGGTGCAGGTTAAAACCCACCGCACTATCGCAGATGCCGTCGGCCACCTGAAAGGCCAGGGCATGCAAATTCTTGCCACTCACCTTTCCGACAAAGCCATCGATTTTCGTGAAATCGACTATACGCGTCCAACCTGCATCCTGATGGGTCAGGAAAAAACCGGCATCACCCAGGAAGCGCTGGCGCTGGCCGATCAGGACATCATTATCCCGATGATCGGCATGGTGCAGTCGCTGAACGTCTCCGTCGCCTCGGCGCTGATCCTCTACGAGGCGCAGCGCCAGCGGCAGAATGCCGGGATGTACCAACGCGCCAACAGCATGCTGCCGCCACAAGAGCAGCAGCGCCTGCTGTTCGAAGGCGGCTATCCGGTGCTGGCCCGTGTCGCCAGACAAAAAGGTCTGCCTTACCCCCACGTTAACGAGCAGGGCGAAGTAGAAGCCGATGCCGCGTGGTGGGCTACCATGCAGGCTGCGAGGTAAACCCAATGTCAGGCCGCCTGTTAGATGCCGTTCCGCTCAGTTCACTCACCGGTGTGGGCGCTGTGCAGAGCAGCAAACTGGCGAAGATTGGCCTGCATACGGTACAGGATCTGCTGCTGCACCTGCCTTTACGCTACGAAGATCGCACCCATCTTTACCCGATAGCCGAGCTGCTTCCCGGAGTTTATGCCACCGTGGAAGGTGAAGTGCTCAACAGCAATATCACCTTCGGCGGCCGGCGGATGATGACCTGCCAGATCAGCGATGGCACCGGCATCCTCACCATGCGCTTTTTCAACTTCAACGCGGCGATGAAAAACAGCCTCGCGACCGGTCGTCGGGTGCTGGCCTACGGTGAAGCCAAACGCGGGAAGTACGGCGCCGAGATGATCCACCCGGAATATCGCGTCCAGGGCGATATGAGTACTCCGGAGCTGCAGGAAACGTTAACCCCAGTCTATCCGACCACCGAAGGCATCAAGCAGGCGACCCTGCGCAAGCTCACCGATCAGGCGCTTGAGCTCCTGGAAACCTGCGCGATTAGCGAACTCCTGCCGCCGGAGCTGGCGCAGGGGATGATGAGCCTGCCGGAGGCGCTGCGTACGCTGCACCGCCCGCCTCCCTCATTGCAACTTAGCGAGCTGGAAAACGGCAAGCACCCGGCGCAGCAGCGTCTGATTCTGGAAGAGCTGCTGGCGCATAACCTCAGCATGCTGGCGCTGCGGGCAGGCGCCCAGCGCTATCACGCCCTGCCGCTCGGCGCCAACGATACCCTGAAAAACCAACTGCTGGCCTCCCTGCCCTTTAAGCCCACCGGCGCGCAGGCGCGGGTTACCGCCGAGATTGAACACGATATGGCGCTGGACGTGCCGATGATGCGCCTGGTGCAGGGCGACGTTGGCTCCGGTAAAACGCTGGTCGCTGCCCTGGCCGCCTTGCGCGCTATCGTCCACGGCAAACAGGTGGCGCTGATGGCGCCCACCGAACTGCTTGCCGAGCAGCATGCCAATAACTTCCGCAACTGGTTCGAACCGCTGGGTATTGAAGTCGGCTGGCTGGCGGGCAAACAGAAAGGCAAAGCCCGCCAGGCGCAGCAGGAGGCTATCGCCAGCGGCGAGGTGCAGATGATTGTCGGCACCCACGCCATCTTCCAGGAGCAGGTGCAGTTTAACGGCCTGGCGCTGGTGATTATTGACGAACAGCACCGCTTCGGCGTGCATCAGCGGCTGGCGCTGTGGGAGAAAGGTCAGCAGCAGGGATTCCACCCGCATCAGCTGATCATGACCGCCACCCCGATCCCCCGCACCCTGGCGATGACCGCCTACGCCGATCTGGACACCTCGATTATCGACGAGCTGCCGCCAGGCCGAACTCCGGTGACCACTGTCGCCATCCCCGACACCCGGCGCAGCGATATTATCGACCGCGTGCGCAACGCCTGTACCCATGAAGGTCGCCAGGCCTATTGGGTCTGTACGCTGATTGAAGAGTCCGATCTGCTGGAAGCCCAGGCGGCGGAAGCCACCTGGGAAGAGCTCAAACTGGCGCTGCCGGAGCTCAATATCGGCCTCGTCCACGGGCGGATGAAACCGGCGGAGAAGCAGGCGGTGATGCAGGCCTTCAAGCAGGGCGAGATGCATCTGCTGGTAGCCACCACGGTGATTGAAGTCGGCGTCGACGTGCCTAACTCAAGCCTGATGATTATCGAAAACCCGGAACGTCTGGGTCTGGCGCAGCTGCACCAGCTCAGAGGGCGCGTCGGGCGCGGCGCAGTCGCTTCCCACTGCGTGCTACTCTATAAATCGCCGCTCTCCAAAACGGCGCAGAAACGTCTGCAGGTCCTGCGCGACAGCAACGATGGTTTCGTCATTGCCCAGAAAGACCTCGAAATTCGCGGTCCCGGCGAGCTGCTCGGCACCCGCCAGACCGGCAACGCCGAATTTAAAGTGGCGGACTTACTGCGCGATCAGGCGATGATCCCCGATGTCCAGCGCATTGCTCGCCACATTCATGAACGCTATCCGCTGCAGGCCCAGGCGCTTATCGAGCGCTGGATGCCGGAAACCGAACGCTATTCCAACGCGTAGCGCGCTTTTGCCGCGCTGCGGGCAATTTTTCTACACAACGAGTGGATTATGAAACGAGAACTGGCCATCGAATTTTCGCGTGTCACCGAAGCCGCCGCGCTGGCGGGCTATAAATGGCTGGGCCGCGGCGATAAGAATACCGCCGACGGCGCAGCGGTTAACGCCATGCGCATTATGCTTAACCTCGTCAATATCGACGGCACCATCGTCATCGGCGAGGGCGAAATCGATGAAGCGCCGATGCTCTATATCGGCGAAAAAGTGGGTACCGGCAAGGGCGATGCGGTAGATATCGCCGTCGATCCCATCGAAGGCACCCGCATGACGGCGATGGGCCAGGCCAACGCCCTGGCGGTGATGGCGGTCGGCGATAAGGGCTGCTTCCTCAACGCGCCGGATATGTATATGGAAAAGCTGATCGTCGGCCCGGGCGCTAAAGGCGCTATCGACCTTAATCTGCCGCTGGAAGAGAACCTGCACAATATCGCCCGCGCCCTGAACAAGCCGCTGGGCGAGCTGACCGTCACCGTGCTGGCGAAACCGCGCCACGACGCGGTCATTGCCCAGCTGCAGCAGCTGGGCGTGCGCGTGTTCGCTATTCCCGATGGCGACGTCGCGGCCTCTATTCTCACCTGCATGCCGGATAGCGAAGTCGACGTACTGTACGGCATCGGCGGCGCACCGGAAGGGGTGGTTTCCGCCGCGGTGATCCGCGCCCTCGACGGGGATATGCAGGGGCGCCTGCTGGCTCGCCACCACGTGAAGGGCGATAACGAAGAGAACCGCCGCATCGGTGAAAATGAGCTGGCGCGCTGCAAAACCATGGGCATTGAAGCGGGCAAAGTGCTGCGTCTGGATGAAATGGCGCGCAGCGATAACGTCGTCTTCTCCGCCACCGGGATCACCAAAGGCGATCTGCTGGACGGCATCACCCGCAAGGGCAACATGGCCACCACCGAGACGCTGCTGATCCGCGGCAAGTCGCGCACTATCCGTCGTATTCAGTCGATTCATTACCTCGACCGTAAAGATCCGGACATTCAGCAGCACATCCTGTAATACCGCTTTTTCTCTCCCAGGCAACCGTCCGCAGGCGGTTGCCCTGTTCTTCGTTTATATTTGATCAATAGAGCTTTCTTGCGCCTTCGGGGTGGAAATCTGGCTCGTCTGGACCGAAGATAAGGCATCGCTTGGCAACAGGAGAAGACGATGGCGGACTGGGTTAGCGGCAAAGTGACAAAAGTGGAGTACTGGACGGACGCCTTGTTCAGTTTATACGTGCGGGCGCCTGTTCATCCGTTTACCGCCGGGCAATTTACCAAGCTCGGGCTGGAAATCGACGGCGAACGCGTGCAGCGCGCCTACTCCTACGTCAACGCCCCCGGCAATCCCGACCTCGAGTTCTATTTGGTCACCGTCCCGGAAGGCAAGCTGAGCCCGCGTCTGGCGGCGCTGAAGCCGGGCGATGAAGTCCTGGTGGTGAGTGAAGCGGCAGGTTTCTTCGTCCTCGAGGAAGTACCGGATTGCGATACCCTGTGGATGCTGGCGACCGGCACTGCGCTGGGGCCGTACCTGTCAATTTTGCAGGAAGGCAAGGACCTTGAGCGCTTTAACAACCTGGTGCTGGTCCACGCCGTCCGCTACGCCGCGGACCTGAGCTATCTGCCGCTAATGCGCGAACTGGAGCAGCGCTATGCCGGCAAACTCCGTATTCAGACGGTGGTCAGCCGCGAAACCGTGGAAGGCTCGCTGACCGGCCGGGTGCCGTTTCTGATTGAAACCGGCGCGCTGGAAGAGGCCGTCGGCCTGCCGATGACCACCGACACCAGCCATGTGATGCTGTGCGGCAACCCGCAAATGGTGCGCGATACCCAACAGCTGTTAAAAGAGACCCGGCAGATGACCAAACATCTGCGTCGCCGGCCAGGCCACATGACGGCTGAGCACTACTGGTAATCAGGCGTCCGCTTTCCAGCGCACGTCCTGGGTCTCCTTGCCGAACTTATTCTCGCCCTGGGTGCCGACAAACGCCCCCAGGTCGATCAGCATCATGACGATAATCAGCGTCGGCACAAAGCGCCCGACGCCCCACTGCCAGACCTGCGGCAACATCGCCCAGTTCCCCGCCAGCAGCATCCACGCCAGAACCATCAGCAGCGCCCACAGCCCGGATTTGCCGCGATCGTGCAGCCGCTTGACCACCACCGCCGCCGTCGGCCACAGCAGGCAGACGATAATAAACGCCGCCGTCTGCAGGTTGAGCAGATTGCTGCCTGCCAGGGTAAACAGGGCGCTCATGGTCACCAGCCAGATGGCAATCCAGATCCAGAAATCGCGGCGGCCAATGCGCCCTTTAATTGAGAATAACCACTGCTGTAGGGTCATGCGTTTTTCCTTATCATCATCGTCTGCGTAGTTTACCCTGGCGTCGTGACTTTTTGACAAGCGCCGCGCTTCCCGATTTAATCGTCAGCAGGCAAAAAAAGGAACGACGGGCATGAAGAAGTGGACAATTTTGTGGTTAAGTGGGCTGATGGGCCTTGCCGTCGGCCCGCACGCGTTGTCCGCAGAGAGCGAATCGACGACCGCGGCAGCGCCCTACCTGCTCGCCGGCGCGCCGAGCTTTGACCAGTCGATCAGTCAGTTCCGCGAGAAATTCAACGCCGATAACCCAAAGCTGCCTCTGAACGAATTCCGTTCCATCGCCACCAGTCGCGATCGGGCTAACCTGACCCGCGCCGCCAGCAAAATTAACGAAAATCTCTATGCCTCCACCGCGCTGGAGCGCGGCACGCTGAAGATCAAATCCATGCAGATCACCTGGCTGCCGATCCAGGGGCCGGAGCAAAAGGCGGCCAGGACCAAAGCGCTGGAGTATATGAGCGCCATGATCCGCGCCTTCGTGCCGACTTTTAGCCAGGCGCAAAGCCAGCAAAAACTGCAGAAACTGCTGGCCGCCGGCAAGGGCAAGCGCTACTTCGCCGATACCGAAGGCGCCGTGCGCTATGTGGTGGCAGATCATGGGGAAAAGGGCCTGACCTTCGCCATTGAACCGATTAAGCTGGCGCTATCTGAAACGCTGGAAGGTAACAATAAATGACAAAAAGCAAAGCCTTTCCAGTGACGAGTCTCTATACTGTTTCACAGACCATGCTGCCCTCTGGGGCGGCTATATTCCTTAATTCGCTTAAGTAGCGTGGAGAATTAAAATGCGACATCCTTTAGTGATGGGTAACTGGAAACTGAACGGCAGCCGCCACATGGTAAACGAACTGGTTGCGAACCTGCGTACCGAGCTGGCTGGCGTAAGCGGCTGTGCAGTTGCCATCGCCCCGCCGGAAATGTATCTGGACCTGGCTAAGCGCGCGGCAGAAGGCAGCCACATTCACCTGGGCGCGCAGAACGTTGACGTGAATCTGTCCGGCGCATTCACCGGTGAAACCTCCGCCGAAATGCTGAAAGATATCGGCGCGCAGTACATCATCATCGGCCACTCCGAGCGTCGTACCTACCACAAAGAATCCGACGAGCTGATCGCGAAGAAATTCGCCGTGCTGAAAGAGCAGGGTCTGACCCCGGTTCTGTGCATCGGTGAAACCGAAGCCGAAAACGAAGCGGGCAAAACGGAAGAAGTTTGCGCGCGTCAGATCGACGCCGTGCTGAAAACCCAGGGCGCTGCCGCTTTCGAAGGCGTGGTTATCGCTTACGAACCAGTATGGGCTATCGGTACCGGCAAATCAGCGACCCCGGCTCAGGCGCAGGCGGTGCACAAATTCATCCGTGACCACATTGCTAAAGCTGACGCCAAAATCGCTGAGCAAGTGATCATCCAGTACGGCGGTTCCGTTAACGCTGGCAACGCCGCAGAGCTGTTCACCCAGCCGGACATCGACGGCGCGCTGGTTGGCGGCGCCTCCCTGAAAGCTGACGCTTTCGCGGTGATCGTTAAAGCAGCAGAAGCAGCGAAAAAAGCGTAATTCGCTTTTCCCGGTGGCGACACGCGACCGGGTTGACTGACAAAACGTGGGAGCCCGGCCTAGCACAGCGCAAGCCGGGCTTTCTTTTGCCGTTACAGTTTCCCCAACAGCTGATACCAGGCGTAGTCCAGCGGCAGTAAAATCAGATAACTCACCGCCGCCAGCGCCAGACACAGTTGCATCCCCGCCCTCGCCGGAACCTTGCCTAACCCCATCGCCACCACGATCGGCGACGCCTGATAGGGCAGCAGCGGCGTGGAATAGCCCAGCACCTGAATCATAATCACGCTTAGCAGCGGGAAGCCGGTGGCGTCGGCAAAGCTCTGGGCAAAGGTGGTATACAGCGCCGGCACGCCGTTGGCGGTCATAATAAAGTTCAGCGCGCTGGTTATCCCGGTCAGGGCGAGAAAGCTGGTGAAAGGATTGTCTTTATCCAGGGGCATCACCTGCAGCAGCGCATTGCCCACTGCGCCGCCAATCCCGGTTTGGGTGACGGCGATCGCTAGCCCCAGAATCCCGGCGACGTAAATGCAGGTGCGCATATTCACCCCGCTGGCAAACTCCTCGCCGTTAATAAAGCCCACCCGCGGCAGCAGCGTGATCACAGCCGCCGCCAGGCCGGTCCACGCCGGGCCGACGCCGTGCCAGCTCTCGGTCACCCATAGCGAGAGGACCACCGCCAGCAGCCACGCCAGACGTTTCTCGTCGCGGCTCATCGGCGGCAGCGGCGCCAGGTCGCGCGGTGGATGCGGCTTGCCGGGAAACAGCCAGCAAATCAGCGCCACCAGCACCGCCCCTTTCAGCCAGCCAAGCACCGGCGTATGCAGCAGTAAATAGGGAACATAATTCAGATGGATACCGTACGAGCCTTCCGCCGCGCCACTCATCACCAGATTCGGCACGTTGGCGGGCAAAATCGTCGCCGACAGCTGAAAGGTGCCGAACCCCACCGCCAGCGCCAGGCCGAACCAGCCGCGGCTGCCGTCGGCAATGCCCGCGCGGCGGGCCATCGCCGCCACGATCGGCATCAGCAGCGCGATGCGCCCCATGTTGGAGGGCATCACGAACGCCAGGGCGTAGCTCAGGAGTACCACGCTGGCGACCATCCGCGGCCAGGAGTCGGTGAGCCTGGCCGACAGCGCCTGCGCCGCCCGGTCCGCCAGTCCGGTTTTACGGATGGCGATGCCGAGCACAAAGCCGCTGAACACCAGCCAGAACGCCGAAGAGGCAAAGCCGCCGAAGATCACCTCCGGCGGAGCGATTTTCGCCATCATCGCCGCTGCGAAGAACAGCAGCGCGGCGATAAATTCCGGCAGCAGCGACGTCGCCCACAGCACGATGGTGACGCCGACAATCAATGAAGGAAGGAACAGCGGGTGGGTAAGCCAGAGCGACATGCCTGTCTCCTGTCGTTTTTTTCAGCAGGAATACGACGACAGGTAAGACAGGTAAACGCCAGAACTAGTGGTTTGCGTTAAGGATGGCGCAGCGATGATCCTGAATTTCTTCCGCTGAAGCCCGGTTCAGGGTCAGCAGGTTACGCTCCGTCGCCAGCAGCACCAGCGAGCCGTCGCTCTGTTGCGCCATTGCCAGCGCGAAGCGTCCCATATGCTGGCGCGCCTCCGGCACCTCTTCCGCCAGCATCAGGAACGGGCTACGCTGGGCCAGCTCCGCCTCCGTCACCCGGCGCGCCAGGTATTCGTGGCCCTGAAGCCCGCCCGGTAACGGCAGCCAGCGGCTGCTGATCGCTGCGGCATCCTTATCTAACTGCGCGCGCACATCGGGGCGCAGGCAGGAGATATGAATATGGAAATGGTTTTGCGTACGTCCACTGCGCGAGTTGATCGCCAGCGATACCGCGTTATCAGGAACCGGCGCGCCGTGGCGCTGGCTCATGATTTCACGCCCCTGCCAGGCCTGCCAGAAAAAGTTCGGCGTCAACGGATCCAGCAGCAGCGGGCTTTCGGTGCCGTTGATGCGGTAGGTCGGCATCAGCAAATATTGCAGCGGGCCGTTACGGTCTTTAAACAGCACATAGCCGCCCTTGAGGTTCACTTCCGCGCACGGCGACGGGTTTTGCTGCTGTTGCTGATGGGGTACGCACTGCTGCAGGACAATCTTGCGTAATGCGTCCGGGTTGCCAGAGTGCAGCCAGTAGTAGCCGCCCGCCAGCGCCGCGAGGATCGCCACCAGCAGCGCCAGCAAAAAGTATCTTACTCTTCTCATTTTCATTCCCTGTTAAGCCTGAAGCGGAAGAGTAGCGTAATTTGATGACTAAATGAAAACAGATGGTGGACGGGGCGTTATCCCGGGTAGCGGCTGACGCCTTACCCGGGCTACGCACCGCGCAAAACTGTAGCCCTGCTAAGCGTAGCGCAAGCAGGGACAAGAGAATTAACGCTGGCTAATCTGGTCGAAGGTGCCGCCGTTGGAGAAGTGCTCTTTCTGCGCTTTCGTCCAGCCGCCGAACTCCTGATCGATGGTAAACAGCTTCAGTTTCGGGAACTCGTTAGCATATTTCTTCGCCACATTCGGATCGCGCGGGCGGTAGAAGTTCTTCGCCGCAATCTCCTGGCCTTCCGGCGAGTAGAGATACTTCAGGTACGCTTCCGCCACCTGACGCGTGCCTTTCTTATCCACCACTTTGTCGACCACCGAGACGGTCGGCTCAGCCAGAATCGACTCACTCGGGGTCACGATTTCAAACTTGTCTTTGCCCAGTTCGTTGGTCGCCAGCAGCGCTTCGTTTTCCCAGGCGATCAGTACGTCGCCGATGCCGCGTTCTACGAAGGTATTGGTCGAACCGCGCGCGCCGGAGTCCAGCACTTCCACGTTTTTATACAGCGCCTTGACGAATTCCTGGGCTTTCGCCTGGTCGCCGTGATTCTGATGCAGGGCATAGCCCCAGGCCGCCAAATAGTTCCAGCGGGCGCCGCCGGAGCTTTTCGGGTTCGGGGTAATGACCGACACACCCGGTTTGATCAGATCGTTCCAGTCATGGATCTGTTTCGGATTGCCCTTGCGGACGAGGAACACGATGGTGGAGGTATACGGCGCGGAGTTATCCGGCAGGCGTTTCAGCCAGTTTTTATCGATGCGGCCGCGTTCGGCAATAGCGTCGACATCGTAGGCCAGCGCCAGCGTGACCACATCCGCTTCAATACCGTTAATCACCGAGGTCGCCTGTTTGCCAGAGCCACCATGCGACTGGCGGATCACCACGTTGTCGCCGGTCTCCTGCTTCCAGTGTGCGCTAAACGCTTTGTTGTACTGTTCGTACAGCTCGCGCGTTGGATCATAAGATACGTTTAATAGCTGAATGTCTTTTGCCAGAACGCTGGCGGATGCCAGCAACAGAGTTAACCCTACGCCCCACTTATTCATCGCACCGCTCTCTTTATGTGTGTTGTGATGGGTTAAGCGTGCCAGAAAGCGATTCAATGATTAAAGAATAAAAAAAGATTGGCTATAACTTGCGGGTATAAAGACGCGAGTAAGGATGACCCCCTCCCGGGCGGGAGAGGGCGCGAAGCGATTAGACTTCTTCCATGCGACCCAGCAGCGCCTGCAGACGTTCCTGCCAGCCCTGCTGCTGCTCTTTCAGCTGGCTGTTTTCGCGCTCCAGCTCTTCACGACTATGCTGCGCGCTCTGAACTTCCTGCACCAGGGTGTTGTTCTTTTCTTTCAGCTCTTCGATTTCCATCTGCAACAGAGTGATGGTATCAATCGCCTGCTGAACCTTAGATTCTAATTTCTCAAACACTTCTAATGACATCGTCATACCTCTCCTGAACTTGCAAGGCGTTGATAGAAACTCGTGTTTCGTATACGCGGTCCCGCCTTAACGAAAATTAGCGCACATAGCGGTGTTATCGTCGATTGTATGAATCCCCGCCGCCCCTGTCCAGCGGCAAGCCGCGTAGATTGCGGTTTGCAACACTTTTCAGTCTTTACCTGGTGCTTTCAGCGCAGTTCGCTCGTAGTTCATGGGTCAATGTTAATTTTATGGTTAACAAAATGCGTGGTGAAACGCTCCGGCAGCGCTCTCGATGCGCGCAAATGGCGCGAAAACGCTCATTTTCTTGACGAGGCACACACATTTGAAGTTCGATATTTCTCGTTTTTGCTCGTTAACGATAAATTAACACTATGCCTACATGGCAATATGGTCGTCTGTGACCACCCTACATACAATAATCATCACCACGCTTCAGGATTCGATTATGAGCCAAACATCAACCTTAAAAGGCCAGTGCATCGCAGAGTTCCTCGGTACCGGGTTGTTGATCTTTTTCGGCGTTGGGTGCGTGGCTGCGCTCAAGGTCGCGGGAGCCAGCTTCGGACAATGGGAAATCAGCATCATCTGGGGTCTGGGCGTCGCCATGGCGATCTACCTGACCGCCGGGGTCTCCGGTGCGCACCTTAACCCAGCGGTGACTATCGCGCTGTGGCTGTTCGCCTGCTTCGAAGGCCGCAAAGTGGTTCCTTTTATTATTTCGCAATTCGCTGGCGCCTTTTGCGCTGCGGCATTAGTTTACGGGCTTTACTACAATCTTTTCCTCGATTATGAAACCACCCACCATATGATTCGCGGCAGCGTGGAAAGCCTCGATCTGGCCGGCATTTTCTCCACTTACCCGAACCCGCACATCAATTTTGTGCAGGCCTTCGCGGTAGAGATGGTGATTACCGCTATCCTGATGGGCGTCATCCTGGCTCTGACCGACGATGGCAACGGCATACCGCGCGGCCCGCTGGCCCCTCTGCTGATTGGCCTGCTGATTGCGGTGATTGGCGCCTCCATGGGACCGCTGACCGGCTTCGCCATGAACCCGGCGCGTGACATCGGCCCGAAAGCCTTCGCCTGGCTGGCGGGGTGGGGTGACGTCGCCTTCACCGGCGGCAAAGATATTCCTTATTTCCTGGTGCCGCTGTGCGCACCGGTGGTCGGCGCGGCGCTGGGCGCATTCAGCTATCGTAAGCTGATTGGCCGTCACCTGCCTTGCGACACCTGCGTGGAGGAAGAGCAACAGAGCCCCTCCTCTTCCACCGCTCAACATAAAGCTTCGCTGTAATCTGACTACGGGACACCGACTATGACCGACAAAAAATATATCGTTGCGCTTGACCAGGGCACTACCAGCTCCCGGGCCGTTGTGATGGATCATGATGCCAATATCGTCAGCGTCTCCCAGCGAGAATTTGAACAGATTTATCCTAAGCCAGGCTGGGTCGAACACGACCCGATGGAAATCTGGGCTTCCCAAAGCTCGACGCTGGTCGAAGCGCTGGCCAAAGCGGATATCAACTCCGATCAGATCGCGGCCATCGGCATCACCAATCAGCGTGAGACCGTGGTGGTGTGGGAGCGAGAGACCGGTAAACCCATCTACAACGCTATCGTCTGGCAGTGCCGCCGTACCGCGGAGATCTGCGAGCAGCTCAAGCGTGACGGGATGGAAGAGTATATCCGCAAGGCCACAGGCCTGGTGGTGGACCCGTACTTCTCCGGCACCAAGGTGAAATGGATCCTCGACCATGTCGAAGGTTCCCGTGAGCGTGCGAAGCGCGGCGAGCTGCTGTTCGGCACCGTTGACACCTGGCTTATCTGGAAGATGACCCAGGGCCGCGTGCACGTCACCGACTACACCAACGCCTCGCGTACCATGCTGTTCAACATCCACGACCTCGACTGGGACGACAAGATGCTCGACGCGCTGGACATTCCGCGCGCCATGCTGCCGGAAGTGCGCAAGTCTTCCGAAGTGTACGGCCAGACCAACATCGGTGGTAAAGGCGGGACCCGTATTCCTATCGCCGGGATCGCCGGTGACCAGCAGGCGGCCCTGTTCGGCCAGCTGTGCGTCAAGGAAGGGATGGCGAAAAACACCTACGGCACCGGCTGCTTTATGCTGATGAATACCGGCGAAAAAGCGGTCACCTCCACCCACGGTCTGCTGACCACCATCGCCTGCGGCCCGCGCGGCGAGGTGAACTACGCTCTGGAAGGGGCGGTGTTTATGGCCGGCGCGTCTATTCAGTGGCTGCGCGACGAGATGAAGCTCATCAGCGATGCCTTCGACTCCGAGTACTTCGCCACCAAGGTGAAGGATACCAACGGCGTATACGTGGTACCCGCGTTCACCGGTCTTGGCGCACCGTACTGGGACCCGTATGCCCGCGGCGCGATTTTCGGCCTCACCCGCGGCGTGAACTCCAACCACATTATCCGTGCGACGCTGGAGTCCATCGCCTTTCAAACCCGCGACGTGCTGGAGGCGATGCAGGCTGACTCTGGCATTCGTCTGCACGCCCTGCGCGTAGACGGCGGCGCGGTGGCTAACAACTTCCTGATGCAGTTCCAGTCCGATATCCTCGGCACCCGTGTCGAGCGTCCGGAAGTACGCGAAGTGACGGCGCTGGGCGCGGCCTATCTGGCCGGTCTGGCGGTCGGTTTCTGGCAGAATCTGGATGAACTGCAGGAGAAAGCGGTGATTGAGCGCGAATTCCGCCCGGGTATTGAAACTACTGAGCGTAACTATCGTTACAGCGGCTGGAAGAAAGCGGTGAAACGCGCGTTAGCGTGGGAAGAGCACGACGAAGCGTAAGATTGTGAAGTTATTCCCGGCTTGCGGCGTAAACGCCTTAGCCGGGCTACAAAACCCCAAACAGCACGATCTTGTAGCCCGGACAGGTGCGCAGCACCGCCTCCGGGTTTTTTATCAGCCAAACATCGGCAGCAGCAGGTACAGCTTAATCACCAGCGCGTTGACGATATCGATAAAGAACGCCCCCACCATCGGCACGACCAGGAAGGCCATATGCGATGGCCCGAAACGGTCGGTAATCGCCTGCATATTGGCGATCGCCGTCGGCGTTGCCCCCAGGCCAAATCCGCAATGCCCGGCTGCCAGCACCGCGGCATCGTAGTTTTTGCCCATCATCCGATAGGTGACGAACACCGCATACAGCGCCATCGCCAGCGCCTGCACCGCCAGGATAATAATCATCGGCAGCGCCAGCGAGGCCAACTCCCACAGCTTGAGGCTCATCAGCGCCATGGCGAGGAACAGCGACAGGCTGACGTTGCCCAACACCGATACCGCGCGATCGAACACCCGATACAACCCCGCCAGCGCCAGGCTGTTGCTGAGGATCACGCCGATAAACAGCACGCAGACGAAGGTCGGCAGCTCGAAGACGCTCCCCGCCAGCAGTTGCGCAACCACCTTGCCCAGCGTCAGACAGATGGCGATCAGGGCGATACTTTCGATCAGCACCAGCGAGGTGATCACCCGCCCCACGTCCGGCTTTTCAAAGGCGGTTGGCGCCACCTGATCGTCCGGTGTCCCGTCCGGTGAGGAAGAGTGCTTCACCAGATAACGCGCCACCGGGCCGCCGATCAGGCCGCCCAGCACCAGGCCGAAAGTCGCGCAGGCCATCGCCACCTCGGTGGCGTTGGCAAAACCGTAGCGCTCAACGAACAGCTTACTCCACGCCGCCCCGGTGCCGTGGCCGCCGGATAAGGTAATCGACCCGGCCAGCAGACCCATTAGCGGATCCAGCCCCAGCAGCGTCGCCATGCCGATACCGAGGGCGTTCTGCAGCAGCAGCAGGCCAACCACCACGATCAGGAAAGTGCCCAGCACCTTGCCGCCGGCCCGCAGGCTGGCGAGGTTGGCGTTAAGACCGATGGTGGCGAAGAACGCCAGCATCAGCGGGTCTTTCAGACTCATATCGAAATCAATTTCGATATCCATGCTTTTTTTCAGCGCCAGCAGCGCCAGCGCCACCAGCAGACCGCCGGCAACGGGTTCAGGAATAGTGTATTTCTTAAGGAAGGGAACGGTTTGTACGAGTTTTCTGCCGAGTAACAGCACGAGCGTTGCGGCAACGAGCGTCGATAAGGTATCGAGATGAAACATAAAAAGCTCCTTATGGGCGCATGATCCATTCACACGCGACGATATTCCTGGTGTCTTTAGCTTCTCATCATGAGGAGTCAGAGGGGGATTTTACGCAGAACGGCGGAAAAATTGACAGAAAAAGATATTTTGTATCCTGAATGATGCGATTTAGCATACAAAATGTTAATTATCTCGTTGCGCATATTCACGGTATAAATTTTTATGAGCAAACGCTGGCAAACGTTTGCTTTTGGTCTACAGTCCGATAAAATTCCCGCTTTGCCACCTTGGGATTGCTTGTGATGTCCGTTAACACCGCAGAGTCAGAAAATGCGCAACCGGTTGCGCATAAACCAGCCAGCGAATTAATCTACCGCCTCGAAGATCGCCCGCCGCTACCGCAAACCCTGTTCGCCGCCTTCCAGCACCTGCTGGCGATGTTTGTCGCGGTGATCACCCCGGCGCTGTTAATCTGCCAGGCTCTCGGTCTCCCGGCGCAAGATACCCAACATATCATCAGCATGTCGCTGTTCGCCTCCGGCGTCGCCTCTATTATTCAGATCAAAGCCTGGGGCCCGGTCGGCTCCGGACTGCTCTCCATCCAGGGCACCAGCTTCAACTTTGTCGCCCCGCTGATCATGGGCGGTACCGCCTTGAAAACCGGCGGCGCCGACGTCCCCACCATGATGGCCGCCCTCTTCGGCACCCTGATGCTGGCCAGCTGCACCGAAATGGTCCTCTCCCGGATCCTGCACCTGGCGCGCCGTATCATTACCCCGCTGGTTTCCGGCGTGGTGGTGATGATTATCGGCCTGTCGCTGATTCAGGTCGGACTGACCTCCATCGGCGGCGGCTACGCGGCGATGGCTGACCACACCTTTGGTGCGCCGAAAAATCTGCTGCTGGCGGGTATCGTGCTGGCGCTGATTATTATCCTCAACCGCCAGCGCAACCCGTACCTGCGCATCGCCTCGCTAGTGATTGCCATGGCTGCCGGTTATCTGGCGGCGTGGTTCCTGGATATGCTGCCAGCCAACACCGCCCCGACCAACAGCAGCCTCATCACCGTCCCGACGCCGCTCTATTATGGCCTCGGCATCGACTGGAGTCTGCTGCTGCCCCTGATGCTGGTGTTTATGATCACCTCCCTGGAAACCATCGGCGATATCACCGCCACCTCCGACGTCTCCGAACAGCCGGTCTCGGGTCCGCTGTATATGAAGCGCCTGAAAGGCGGCGTGCTGGCTAACGGCCTGAACTCCTTCGTTTCCGCGGTCTTCAACACCTTCCCGAACTCCTGCTTCGGCCAGAACAACGGCGTGATCCAGCTGACCGGGGTCGCCAGCCGCTACGTCGGCTTTGTGGTTGCCCTGATGCTGATCGTCCTCGGCCTGTTCCCGGCGGTGAGCGGCTTTGTCCAGCATATCCCTGAGCCAGTGCTCGGCGGCGCCACGCTGGTGATGTTCGGCACCATCGCCGCGTCCGGCGTGCGCATCGTCTCCCGTGAACCGCTGAACCGTCGGGCGATCCTGATTATCGCTCTGTCGCTGGCGGTAGGCCTCGGCGTGTCGCAGCAGCCGCTGATCCTGCAGTTCGCCCCGGACTGGCTGAAAAACCTGCTTTCCTCCGGGATTGCCGCCGGCGGTATCACGGCGATTGTTCTGAATTTAATTTTCCCGCCAGAAAAGGCGTGATCTCATGCGTTCCCGGTCGCGCATCGGCCGGGACGTCCTCCAACCACCTGCCCCATCACGGAAATAAACCACGCCTGCCTTGAGAAGTGCGCCTAAATCGGGCATAACACGGTGATGTGCATCTCACAGAATGGAAGACCATGAAATTTCTTGGAAAGCTGATTCTCTGGCTGCTAGTCGCTCTGCTGCTCGTCATTATTGGCGCGTGGTTCCTGCTGCAAACCCACTGGGGCGCCCGCCAGGCCAGCGCCTGGCTCAGCAATGGCACCGGCTGGCAGGTCTCCTTCGATGAGATGGAGCACGATTTCTCCTCCCCCCTTCATGTACAGTTGCGAAACGTCACCTTTGGTCGGGAAGGCAAGCCTGCCACTTTGGTGGCAAAAACGGTCGATATTGGTTTCAGCACCCGCCAGTTTAGCGATCCGCTGCATGCGGATGAGATAGTCCTTAACGACGGCACTCTGAATCTGTCACCCCACTCTGCAGACCTGCCGTTCGCTGCCGACCGGCTGATGTTGCGCAATATGGCTTTCAACAGCCCGGAAACCGGCTGGGCGCTCAGCGCGCAGCGCGTCACCGGCGGCGTCAGCCCATGGACGCCGGAGGCTGGCAATGTGCTGGGGAAAACGGCGCAGATTCAGATGAGCGCGGGCTCGATGACGCTCAATGGCGTCGAAGCCAGCAACGTTCTGATTCAGGGTAAGATTGATCAGGGCGAGGTCACCCTCTCCACCCTCGGCGCCGATGTCGCTCGCGGCACCTTAACCGGCAATGCCAAACGCAGCGCCGATGGCAGCTGGCGGGTGGATAACCTCCAGCTCAACGAGATTCGACTGCAGAGCCCCGCCTCGCTGGCCGAGTTTTTCGCGCCGTTAACCACGGTCCCCTCTCTGCAGATTGGCCGCCTGGACATCACCGACGCCCGCCTGCAGGGACCGGACTGGGCGGTAACCGACCTCGACCTGAGCCTGCGCAACCTGACCCTTAGCCACGGCGGCTGGCAGAGTGAGGACGGCACGCTGTCGATGAACGCCAGCGAATTTATCTACGGCTCGCTGCATCTTTTCGACCCGATCCTCAATGCCGAATTCTCTCCCCAGGGCATTGCGCTGCGCCAGTTCTCCTCGCGCTGGGAGGGCGGCATGGTGCGCACCTCCGGCAACTGGCTGCGCGCCGGGAACGCCCTGGTGCTCGACGATACCGCTTTCGCCGGACTGGAGTACACGCTGCCGGCGAACTGGAAACAGCTGTGGATGACGCCACTGCCAGCCTGGCTGCAAAGCCTGACGCTGAAAAAATTCAGCGCCAGCCGCAATCTGATCATCGATGTGGACCCTGCTTTCCCGTGGCAAATTACCGCCCTCGATGGCTATGGCGGCGAGCTACAGCTGGTGAAAAACGGCCGCTGGGGAGTATGGAACGGCAGCGCGACGCTGAACGCCGCGGCGGCGACTTTCAACCGGATCGACGTGCGCCGCCCATCACTCAAACTGAACGCCACAGCCTCGACGGTCAATATCACTGAGCTTAGCGCCTTCACCGAGCGCGGCATTTTGCAGGCCACCGCCGCGGTATCCCAGCTGCCGCAGCGCCAGGTCAATCTGAGCTTCAGCGGCCGCGGCGTGCCGCTGAATATTCTGCAGGCCTGGGGCTGGCCGTCGCTACCTATAAGCGGGGATGGCAATCTCCAGCTGACCGCCAGCGGCAGCGTGCAGGCCGATGCCCCGCTCAAACCGACGGTCAACGGGCAGCTCAGCGCCGTGAATATGGAGAAACAGCAGGTGGCGCAAATCATGCGCAACGGCGAGGTCAGCCCCGCCCCCGCCGCGCCAGCGCCCACTCCCGTCACCCCATAGCGATGCCAATTCCCTCTCCTCTATGGGGAGAGGGATTGCTTCCCGGCAAAACTCCACTCTGACAACTCTCTCCCTTTCAGGGAGAGAGTTGGGGTGCGAGTCCTGAAACCTGTGTGCAATACGCGGCTATCTGTACCTATTTAGCGCAACAGGTTCCTTTCAAATATCAGAGTTGCTATAACCAAATCACTGGAAGTCGATAAAAAACCGCTCCCTGTACCTACAAAAATATAAAAGGATCAATCATGCCTGAAATACGTCAGCGTATTCTGGAGAATATGCAAAAATTCTCCCGGGCCATGATCGGCGCCGTATTGTTCTTGCCGGTCATTGGCTTAATTCTGGCCCTCAGTTCAGTATTAACTAATCCGACATTAATTGCTGAAACCAGTTTCTTACATCAGCTTGGGCAAATGCTCGGCGACACCTTTTGGCCTTTATTTGGCAACCTCGGCTTATTATTTTGCGTCGGCATCAGCTATGGCCTGGCAAAGGATAAAAAAACCGAAGTCGCACTGGTTTCAGTAATGTGCTTTATTATGTTTCTTGGCGCCAACCACTCCTGGCTGGAACACACCCATGGACTCGCCGAAAAAATTAACGGTGAATATTATGGCACCGGGCAAACCCAGCTGCTGGGCTTTGTGGTGGTGGATATGGGCGTTTTCCTGGGCATTATTCTCGGCTGCACGATTGCGTGGGTGCACAATAAAGTCTCTGCCATTGAGCTGCCTGGCGCGCTGTCGATGTACGGCGGCGCCAAGCTGACGCTGGTGGCGATGACGCCGGTGGTTATCTTCTACGCCATCGCCTTTACCTGGATTTGGCCCTTTATGACCCACGGCATCTCCGCCCTCACCGGTTTTATGAAAAATGCCGGGGTCGCCGGGGTCTTCGTCTATGGTTTCTTTGAAAAATTCCTTATCCCCACCGGCCTGCACCATTTCGTCTGGTCCCCCTTCCAGCTCACCCAGATTGGCGGCACGCTGAACGTGGATGGTCAGGTGGTCTCCGGCACCCAGGCCATATTCCTCGCCTATATGCGCCATCCCGACCTGACGCCGGTCATGAACGACGCATTACGTTTTTCGCAGCAAGGGATGACCACTATCTTTGGCCTGGCGGGCGCCTCGCTGGCGTTCTACCACACGGCGAAACCGGAGAAGAAAGCGATGGCGAAGGCGATTCTGCTGCCGGCGATTATCACCTCGATGCTGACCGGCATCACCGAGCCGATTGAGTTCACCTTCTTATTTGTCTCGCCGCTGCTGTGGGTGATCCACGCGACGTTAACCGCCGCCTCGCAGGCCATTTGCGACATCTTCACCGTACGTCCCTGGGGTGCATCGGGCCTGATCGAGTTTCTGATCTATAACCTGCCGCTGCCGGTCTCCTTAACGCGCTGGCCGGGCTATGTCCTTATCGGTATCGGCCAGTTCGCCGTCTACTACGTGATTTTCCGCACCCTGGTGGTGAAGCTGAACCTGAAAACGCCGGGCCGGGAAGATGACGAGAACGTGAAGCTTTACAGCAAAGCAGAGTACCGCCAGAAAGTTGCGCAACCGCAGTCGGTCACCGATGACATTATCCGCGGTCTCGGGGGCAAGGAGAATATTCTCTCCGTCGATAATTGTTTTACTCGCCTGCGCGTGGCCGTGCGCGATATGGCGCGGGTTGATGACACGCAATTAAAAAATACCGGCGCCAACGGCGTCGTACGCAATCGAAATGAAGTTCAGGTTATTTATGGCGTCAAAGTGGGACAGGTACGTTCCCGGGTTGATAACTGGTTAGCAGAAAATTAATGAGGAGTATTTATGAAATTAACCGTATTAGGCGGGGGCGGCGTTCGCTCTGCATTTTTAGCGAAATCTCTGGCCTATAACGCTCACCGCATTGGTTTAACAGAAGTCGTTTTTCTCGATAACTCTGCTGATAATCTGGCGATATTTGGCGAAATTGCCCGCTATGTATTTAATACCATTCGCCCGGATATTCAGTTTAGTACCACCACCGACCCGGTCGCAGCGCTGCAGGACGCCAACTATATCATTACCACCCTGCGGGTTGGCGGCGATGAAAGCCGCATTCGCGACGAACGTATTGCGCTTGAGCATAACACTCTCGGCCAGGAGACCACCGGCGCCGGCGGTTTCGCGATGGCCATGCGCTCGATCCCGGCGATCCTTCGCTATTGCCGGCTGATCGAAGAACATGCCGCCGAAGACGCCATTCTGTTTAACTTTACCAACCCGTCAGGTCTGGTGACGGAAGCGATTATTAAGTCCGGCTTTAAGCGCCGGGTCTATGGGATCTGCGATGCCCCCTCCGAGCTGATTCGTGAACTGCCGGCGATCCTTGGCTGTGAGGAGCGCGACCTCAGCGTGGAATGCTATGGGCTGAACCATTTCTCCTGGTTTACCCACTTCACCGTCCGTGGGGAAGAGGTGACCGAACGGCTGATCGCCAGCCCGGAACTGTACCAGAAGACGGCGATGCAGTACTTCTCCCCGGAGCTGGTACGGCTTTGTGATAATCAGCTCCTCAATGAATATCTCTATTATTACTACTATCGCGACGAGGCGCTGAAGGCGATTCAAGGGGCCGGCGAGACGCGCGGAGAGCAGATCGCCCGCATCAATCAGGAGATGCGCGAGGCACTGCGCACCGTGGATGCCAGAACGCAACCGGAGGCCGCCTTCACCATCTGGATGCAGCATTACCTACGCCGGGAAAACAGCTATATGCAGAACGAATCCCGGCAGGAGAAATTCCACACCCGCGAACCGCTGACGCTGCGCCAGTTTATCGAAGAGCCGGACACCGGCGGCTATGCCGGAGTGGCGCTGGATATCCTGGAAGCGGTGAACAGCACCACCACCAAGCGGATCGTGGTGTCGATCCAGAATAATGGCACGCTCGATTTTTTACGCCCGGACGACGTGATCGAGATCAGCTGCGATCTGAGCCGGGATGGCCTCAAGCCGGTGACGCCGGTGAAGGTACCGACGGCGCAGAAGAATATGATTGCCTGCGTGAAGGAGTATGAGCGGCTGGCGGTGGCGGCGATCCTGCAGCAGGATAAATCGCTGGCGGTGCGGGCGCTGATGGCGCACCCGCTGATCGGTTCCTATTCGCTGGCGAAAACCCTGGTCGAAGCCTATCTCGACGATGAGCAGTTCGCCGCCTGGCGGTAATCCGCTGCCGATGGGATTCCCCCGCTCGCACCGCGCTTAGCGGGGCTACGAACGGAGCGGTTTGTGTTTTATGTAGGCCGGGTCAGGCGTAAGCCGCCACCCGGCAAAATAGCCGTATCACCCGGTAGCCCGGATAAGGCGCCAGCCGCCATCCGGGAACTCCCCCCGCTCGCACCGCGCTTAGCGGGGGCTAACTATTGCTACGTAGACTGGTAAACCACATCTTCAATAGTCGCTCAAAGCCTAAGATGCAGTAGCCGAAAAACGGGTTGCTCCAGTAAATATCATCATCGAACTTCTGCGGGTCGTGAATAATAAACGCCGTATCCGCGGCCTGCGCCAGCGGGCTTTGGTAGTCGCCGGTAAAGCAGACCAGATTAATCTCCTTCCCCTCCAGGGCCTTAACCCAGTTGAGCGCCGAGCTGCTGCGCCCGGATTTAGAAATGATCCAGATGGAGTCGAAGCAGGCGGCGTTTTTCTGTTCGAGGATTTCGTAATCGGGCCACAGCGCCAGGCTGGCATTCACGCCGGTGACGAGAAACTTGTTGTAAATATACTGGGCGATCAGCTGTGAAAAGCCGCTGCCGTGGATCAGGATGCGCTGCTGTTTAAGGCTTGCCAGCAGCGGCGTCAGCGCTTCTTCCGGCTGAACGCTCATGTAGTCGATATCGTTGGTGACATCGAGCTTCGGCATGGTGATATTGAACTTGATGAAATAGACCAGCTCCAGCCAGCCGCTGAACTTCAGTTTCTTTGCCAGCCGGACCAGGGAAGAGGGGTTGCTGTAGCACTGTTCGGCCACAGCGCGAACTCCCTGGCGGATACACTGCTCCGGGTCGTTCTGAATAAAGCGCAGCACGGTCATTTCCGTTTTGCTTAGCTTCACGTCACGAAAGATATTTTCTACGTCCATGGCGGGCTCCTCTCAGCGGCAGAATACGCTAACACCGTTCGACAACCGCGTCTGCGGCCTGAGTCACCACAATGAAATGAACGTTACTTTTTGTACAAAAATGGAATAAAAAAACCCTCTCCGCCTGGCGAAAAGGGCTGCTGCTGTTAACCTATTTACAACGTAATCGTCAGCGTATTGCCCTCGGCGCTCACTACCACCCCCCATTCGCTACCGGTCTGCGTACCGCCCTGCACGCCCGCGACCTGCGGGATATTGCGCAGACATAACGTCCAGCCGCGGGCCTCGCCTTCGCCGCTCACGGCGATGGCGTTGCCCTGGCGCCTGGCCTTCAGGGTGAAGATCGTCGAGCCGTCTGCCGCCGGAACGTCACAGCGTGCCTCGCGTCCAACCTCAAGGTGGAACAGCTGGAAGGCGGTGCCCTCATGCCAGGCGTAATCCGGCCTCTGGTCATTGTTGCCCAGCGCCAGCAGACTGTTGTCGCGAACGTAGACCGGCAGGCTCAGCGCATCGTGATGCTGCTTATGCCAGCGGCTACCCGGCAATTCATCGTTATGCCACAGATGCGTCCAGTGCCCTTCCGGCAGATAAAACTGCACTTCGCCGGCCTCGGAGAACACCGGCGCCACCAGGACCGAATCGCCCAGCATATACTGGCGGTCGAGATAGTCGCAGGCCGGATCGTCCGGAAACTCGAGCATCATCGCGCGCAGCATCGGCGTGCCGCACTCGTTGGCCAGCGCCGCCTGACGATAGAGATACGGCATCATGCGGCATTTCAGCTGCGTGAAGTGGCGCACCACGTCGCAGGACTCGTCATCGTAGGCCCATGGCACTCGATAGGATTTGCTGCCGTGCAGGCGGCTGTGGCTGGAGAGCAGGCCGAAGGCGCACCAGCGCTTGTAGACGTGGGCCGGCGCGGTGTTTTCGAAACCGCCGATATCGTGACTCCAGAAACCGAAGCCGGACATGCCGATCGACAGCCCGCCGCGCAGGCTTTCCGCCATCGATTCGTAGTTGGCGTAGCAGTCGCCGCCCCAGTGCACCGGGAACTGCTGCGCGCCCACCGAGGCGGAGCGGGCGAACAGCACCGCCTCCTGCTCGCCGACGGTCTCTTTCAGCACCTTCCACACCAGCTCGTTATAGATGAAGGCGTAGTGGTTGTGCATTTTCTGCGGATCGGAACCATCAAACCACTGGACGTCGGTCGGGATACGCTCGCCAAAGTCGGTCTTGAAGCAATCGACCCCCATCGCCACCAGGCCTTTTAGTTTGTCAGCGTACCACTGGCGGGCTTCCGGATTGGTGAAGTCATAAATCGCCAGCCCCGGCTGCCACTTATCCCACTGCCACAGCGAACCGTCCGGACGCTTCAGCAGATAACCCTTCTCTTTCAGCTCTTTGAACACCGGCGAGCGCTGACCGATGTACGGGTTGATCCACACGCAGACCTTCAGCCCTTTCGCCTTCAGGCGCTTGATCATCCCTTCCGGGTCCGGGAAGGTCTGCGGATCCCATTCAAAATCGCACCACTGGAAGGCCTTCATCCAGAAGCAGTCGAAGTGGAAGACGTGCAGCGGCAGATGGCGCTCAGCCATACCGTCGATAAAACTATTCACCGTCGCTTCGTCATAGTTAGTGGTGAACGAGGTCGTCAGCCACAGACCAAACGACCATGCCGGCGGCAGCGCCGGGCGGCCGGTGAACTGCGTATAGCGGTTAAGCACCGCTTTCGGCGTCGGGCCGTCGATGACGAAGTACTCGAGGTATTCGCCTTCAACGCTGAACTGGACTTTAGAGACTTTCTCCGAGCCCACCTCGAAGGAGACGCGCTGCGGATGGTTGACCAGCACGCCGTAGCCGCGGTTGGTCAGATAGAACGGGATATTTTTGTAGGATTGCTCGGTGCTGGTGCCGCCGTCCTCGTTCCAGGTTTCTACCGTCTGGCCGTTGCGCACCAGGGCGGTAAAGCGCTCGCCGAGGCCGTAGACGGTTTCGCCGACGCCGAGGTCGAGGCGCTCAAACATGTAGTTGCGCTGGGTCTTACTATCCTGCACGTAGCCGTTGTTTTTTAGCTGGCTACCGGTGATACGCACGCCGTCGCGCAGAAAATCCAGCGCCCAGAATTCGCCTTTAGTCACCCGCACGCTGAGGCTGCCGCTTTTCAGCTCAGCGAACCCGGCCGTATTTTCTATTTCGACATGGACGTCTTTCTGCACGTTCAGCGGATAGTGCGGACCGTTATCCAGCGCGCCCTGGAAGTGCTCCATACGCACGCCGATTATCCCTTCCTGAGGCGAGAAAAAGCGCAGGGTGAACAATGGCGTATCCAGCTGCCAGGCGCGTTCGCGGACATCGCGCGGCGCGGCATAGACCACCATTTCATTCCCCTGCTGCTCCACCTCGTAAACCTGTACGGGTTGGATCAGGTTGAGCCCTGGTTGAATGAGCCAGTTTCCATCACTGATTTTCATTAAAACGTCCTCTTAGTTTTGCCATTCTTTGTCGATCGGGGCGGCGGTGAATTCTTGTTCGTTGCGACGCGCGCCCTCGGCCAGCTCGGCCATCATTTTTTTCAGGAACGGCGTTTTCAGCGTGTAGTAGCGTTTGGCGATCACCGCGCTCAGCAGGTAGCACACCGCCGGAACGAGGGTGAACAAGGCGATAATGATGGTGAGGGTGGCGCTGTTCTGGGTTTTAGCGGCGGCGTCATAGCCGCCGCCGGCCAGCATCCAGCCGATCAGCGCGCCGCCCAGCGCCAGCCCTAACTTGAGCACAAACAGGGTACCGGCGAAGCTGATGCCGGTCAGGCGTTTGCCGTTACACCATTCGCCGTAGTCGACGGTGTCGGACATCATTACCCACTGGATTGGCGTCACCAGCTGGTGCAGTACGCCAATGACGAAGATAAAGACAAACATGGTGATTTCGGCGTCCATCGGTACGAAGAACATCGCCACGCTGAGCACCGCCAGGAGGGCGTTGGTCCACCAGAAGACGCTGACTTTGCATTTCCAGTCGGTCAGCGGTTTCGCCAGCGCCGAGCCAATCAGGTTGCCGACGCAGTAGGTCGTGAGGAAGGCGGTGAACAGCGCCGCCGAGCCCATGATCCAGGTGGTGTAATACATCATCGCGCCGCCGCGAACGCAGACCGCGAGGATATTGAGAATGGTGAGCACGCCGACCACCCGCCACTGGTCATTGCGCCAGATATCGCGCAGGTCTTCACGCATCGAGGTACTGCTCGGCGGCGCTTCGACACGCTCTTTGGTGGTAAAGAAGCAGAAGGCCAGCATCAGGAAGGCAATCACCGACAGCACCGCGATGCCCCCCTGGAAGCCGAGCGCTTTGTCTTCGCCGCCGATAAAGTTGACCAGCGGCATCATCAGCACGGTGGAGAGCATACCCCCCGCCGTCGCCAGCACGAAGCGCCAGGACTGCAGCGAAATGCGCTGCGTCGGGTTGTCGGTGATCACGCCGCCCAGCGCGCAGTAGGGGATATTCACCACTGTGTAGAGCAGGGTCAGCAGCGTGTAGGTCACGGCGGCGTAGATCAGCTTGCCGTTGTGGCTTAAATCCGGCGAGCTGTAGGCCAGCACGCAGACGAGGCCGAACGGGATAGCGCCGAAGAGGATCCATGGGCGGAACTTACCCCAGCGGCTGCGGGTACGGTCGGCAAGCAGACCCATACACGGGTCGGAAATCGCGTCCAGCGCGCGCGCCAGCAGGAACATGGTGCCGACAAAGCCGGCGGGGATACCAAAAATATCGGTGTAAAAAAACATCATGTACAACATGACATTATCAAAAATAATGTGGCTGGCGGCATCACCCATGCCGTAACCAATTTTCTCTTTGACGGACAAAATGTGATCTTTCATATGCGCACTATTCCCTTAGCGGCACCGAGGGTTGGTACCGGTTACGGTTTTTGTAAACCTTTGCAGCACTAAGATGAATTGCGATATCTCGTTATCAGATTACGTTTCTTGTTTTCTGTGATCGTGGTAGGGAATCAGGGAGTGAAAAAGTGTAACTCACGGATTTTGTGAGGATTTGTCCAGGACTGTTCTGTAAAGTCCAGTTTTAACAGTAAAAAAGTGCGTTTAGGTATGTGGTAAACGGCTGAAAGTAGCTATAATGCGCCCCGCCTCCATGTAGCAATCGAGGCGCGGAAGATCGTCATCTCCGGTGAGGTGGCTGGACTTCAAATCCAGTTGGGGCCGCCAGCGGTCCCGGGCAGGTTCAACTCCTGTGATCTTCCGCCAGTTTGCCTCTGCTCCCCCACAGCCACGCCATACCAACCTGAGCCCCCCAAACTCATCATCCCAGCCAATCATTTTCATCCAAACCCTGCGTTATTTTGTCTCTCGCAAACCCGTTACACTGGCGCGGTGGCCGCGTGCCGTTACCAACCGAAACAGGAGAGCCATAATGACGCCCGAACTCAGACACTGTTTTTCCATTACCATCCAGGTTGATAAACCGATAATCGTCTCCCGCAGCCCGCAGACCGGTAAGCGCCAGCTGATCCCGATTGTCGGCGGCAGCGTCTCGGGTCAACTTCGCGGCCACGTATTACCCGGCGGCGTCGACAGCCAGATAATCGAACCCGACGGCACCTGCAGGCTGTCCGCCCGCTATGCCCTGCAGGTGGCGGAAGGCACGGTCTATGTGGAAAACAATGGCATCCGCCGGGTGCCGGCCCAGTATCATGACCAGCTTTTCGCCGACGATATGCGCTTTTTTAGCGATATTCCGCCAGAAGCCATCTATTTTCGCACCGTGCCCACCTTTGAGGTGGATGCTCCCGCGCTCAGCTGGCTAACCACCTCGCTGTTTATCTGCGCCGGTGGCCGGACCCAGGATGGGGTGATGCTCGACTTCTATCAGGTGGGCTGATTTTCACTTTCTGCATATAACTGTTATTGCCGTTAGCCCGTTTTTCCCCTCCCGGCAGCGGTCTACGATGGCTCCATCTTTTCATTCACCCGAATCACAGACCGGAGCAGTTATGAAAGCTATCGCCATTACTCAAGCCGCCGCTGACGGCAACAACATCCCTTCTTTAACCGAGATCGACCTGCCGATCCCCACCGCCCACGGGCGTGATCTGCTGGTCGCTGTGAAGGCTATCTCGGTCAATCCGGTAGACACCAAAGTGCGCGCCGGCTTTCAGGGCGACACGCCGCGGGTGCTGGGCTGGGACGCCGTTGGCGTGGTGCAGTCCGTCGGTGAGGAAGTGACGCTGTTCGCGCCCGGGGACGAGGTCTGGTACGCCGGCGCGCTGGGCCGGGCCGGCAGCAACAGTGAATATCAGCTGGTGGATGAGCGCCTGGTGGCGCACAAACCGCGCACCCTCGATAATGCCTCCGCCGCCGCGCTGCCACTGACGGCGATCACCGCCTGGGAGCTGCTGTTTCACCGTCTCGGCGTTGAGGAAGGCGGCAATGCGGGCGACACGCTGCTAATCGTCGGCGCGGCGGGCGGCGTGGGGTCTATCCTGACCCAGCTGGCCAGTAAACTGACCGCCATGACGGTGATCGGCACCGCCTCGCGTCCCGAGAGCCAGCAGTGGGTCCGCGAGGCGGGCGCGCACCATGTGATCGATCACAGCAAGCCGCTCGCCGACGAGCTGGCGCGCATTGGTATCACGTCGGTAACCCATGTCGCCAGCCTGACCAATACCGAGCAGCACTTCAACGCGCTGATCAACGCCCTCGCCCCGCAGGGCAAGCTGGCGCTGATTGATGACCCGGAGACCCTGGACGTGGTGCCGCTGAAAGCGAAAAGCCTGTCCCTGCACTGGGAATTTATGTTCACCCGTTCAATGTTTGAGACGGATGATATGATCGCCCAGCATCAGCTGCTCACCCGCGTGGCGGCGCTGATCGACAACCACACTATCGAAACCACCCTTGGCGAACACTACGGCGCCATCACCGCCGCCAATCTGCAGAAAGCGCATCGCCAGCTGGAAACCGGACGCGCCGTCGGCAAGATCGTGCTGGAGGGGTTTTAAGATGATATCGCTTATCGCCGTGCTCAAGGCGAAACCGGGCCAAACGGACGCCCTGCGTCAGGCCCTGCAGGCGCTGCTCCTGCCGACGAGACAGGAGCCGGGCAACCTCGACTATGCCCTGTTTCAGCTGCGCGACGCGCCGGACACCTTCTATATGCGCGAGGCGTGGCAGGGACAGGACGCCCTCGATGTCCATGTCGCGATGCCCTATTTTCAGGCGTTTATGGCGCAGATGGAGTCTCTGCTGGCTGAGCCGCTGCGGCTGGACTTTCTGACGCCGGTTGAGCCTTAGCAGGTTTGATTCACGAGGGGTGGGAAAATCACGCCCCTCCGCCGCGCGGGTTTAAAAGTGGGCGGGAAGCGGGTGGGCGATGGTCCTCAGCACACCGCGATGGACCGTAATGTAACCACCTTTGCGCAGCTCCGACAGAATCGACATAACACGGCTGCGCGACAGGTTGGTACGGCGTTGAATAAAGCTCAGGACGTTGATTTGGCGACGATATGCCTCCGGATAGTCCGCCAGCTCTGTTAGCAGGGTTCGCACCATCAGATAAGAATCCACCCCCATCATCTCCTGCGAACGCATGCTCAACACCATCAGCCGCTGCGCCAGAACATGGGCCATCTCCTGCCACAGGTTTTGCGCATTGAGGATCTTGACCGCGGCCTGGTGTCCTATCCAGCGTCCGCGCAAATCTGTCTCAGCAAACAGAGAGCAGTGGTGTTTTTCCGGAATACCGTTAAAGACGCCGTAACCATCGATTAATCCCAATAGCGAAGGGGCAAATATCGTTGATATCACCATGTTGTTTTCCGCATGGCATAGCGAGGCAATCCCCTCTTCGAGCAGAATTAATCCGGATTCAGCCTGGGTCGGCGGAAAACGATAATAGGTCGATCGCGGCAGCGCAAAGGGTGAGCTGGCGGGCAGGAACGCAGATAACAGGGATTCCACCGCGAATAACGGCTTTGTCTGTCTTCCGTAATAAAAAGACGGTAACGCCTGGTCGGTAGAGAGGCTGGCTGCAGGGATCGACATGGTTTTTATGCCATCAGGTCAGGTTGAAAAAGTGATTCGTTGAGAATCATAGTATCAACAGGTGAATTAACGAATAAAAGACAAGACGTTACGAGGATAAAAAGAGTGTAAGCATCATTATCTGCAATAACTATTTATCTCTATTTTACAGCAATAAAAAATACGATGAGCCTTAATTACCTATAAGGCTTAGCGGCGATAAAGATAAGGCCACCTTATTATTTACTGCGCTGGCTAACGCCGCGCCTGAGGGTTTCTCTACCGCTTTCCCCCTCGCATCTCGGCCAGTCCAGGCTACGCTTATCGATGCCACTGACCACCCGCATTCCCCTCCCGTTCTATTGAGTCCATTCATCAAGAAGAGGTTTCGCTATGCTGATCAACGCTATTGGTACCTACTCCGCCAGCCAGCCGCTGGAATCAATGGCCATCACCCGCCGCGACCCGGGGCCGCAGGATGTACAGATCGCCATCGCTTACTGCGGCGTCTGCCACTCCGATCTCCACCAGGCGCGATCGGAATGGGCAGGAACGCTGTATCCCTGCGTGCCGGGGCATGAAATTGTGGGTCGGGTGACCGCGGTCGGCAACGCCGTCTCGCGCTACGCCGTCGGCGATCTGGTGGGCGTCGGCTGTATGGTCGATAGCTGTCAACAGTGCGAAGAGTGCGCCGAGGGGCTGGAAAACTACTGCGACCACATGGTGCTGACCTATAACGGGCCGACCCAGGACGCGCCGGGACACACGCTTGGCGGTTATTCCCAGCAGATCGTGGTCAATGAACGCTACGTGCTGCGGATAACCCATCCCGAAGCGCAGCTGGCCGCCGTCGCGCCGCTGCTGTGCGCCGGGATCACGACATACTCGCCGCTGCGCCACTGGCACGTCGGGCCGGGTAAAAAAGTCGGCGTGGTCGGCATCGGCGGCCTCGGGCATATGGGGATCAAGTTGGCCCACGCCATGGGGGCCCACGTGGTGGCCTTTACCACCTCCGAATCCAAGCGTAATGCGGCCAGAGCGCTGGGCGCCGATGACGTAGTGGTGTCGCGCAATGAAGACGAAATGGCGGCCCACGTCAAAAGCTTCGATTTCATCCTCAACACCGTGGCGGCGCCGCACAATCTCGATGCCTTCACCACGCTGCTGAAACGTGATGGCACCATGACGCTGGTTGGCGCTCCGGCCACGCCGCATCCGTCGCCGGAAGTGTTCAATCTTATCTTCCGCCGCCGGTCGATTGCCGGCTCGATGATCGGCGGTATTCCGGAAACTCAGGAGATGCTCGACTTCTGCGCCGAACACGGCATCGTCGCCGATATCGAACTGATCCGCGGCGATGAGATCAACGAAGCCTGGGAAAGAATGGTCAAGGGTGACGTGAAATACCGCTTCGTGATCGACAGTGCGACCCTCGCCGGCTAAGCGCCGCGACGAAAGGTACGCCGCCATTCCGTCGGGCTGACGCCAAAGCGCGCTTTAAACTGCTGGCGCCAGGTGACCGCTGAAAGATAGCCCACCGCCTCCGCCACCTGCTCGACCGGCAGATCGCCCGCCTCAAGCAGAGTCTGGCTGCGGCGCAGACGTTCGGCGGTCAGCCAGTCGGTAATGCTCATCCCGGTTGCCCGGGCGAAGTGGCGGGTCAGGGTACGGCGGCTCATCGCCACCACCCGGGCCAGCGAATCGAGACTGTGCGGCTCGGCAATATGCTGCTGCAGATAATCCAGCAGGCAGTTGATTCGCGCATCGCGGGTGTTTTTCGGCACCGGCTGGGCGATAAACTGCGCCTGGCCGCCCTCGCGGTGCGGCGAAACAATCATCCGCCGGGCGATCTGGTTGGCCGCGAGGCTGCCGAAACGCTGGCGGATGATGTAGAGGCAACAGTCCAGCGCCGCCGCGGTGCCCGCCGAAGTAATGATCCGCTGGTCGTCGACGTACAGGGCGTTGATATCCAGCTGCACCTGCGGAAACCGGCGCTGGAAATCCTGCTCGAACTCCCAGTGAGTCGCCGCTCGCCTGCCATCCAGCAGCCCGGCGTAGCCGAGGACAAACGCGCCGAGACACAGGCCGACAATCTCCGCGCCGTTATCCCGGGCCCGCACCAGGCTATCAAGCAGCGCCTGCGGCGGACGCCGATCGACCTCGCCCCAGTAAGGCACCACCACGATATCCGCCTGTTCCAGCGCGGCGAAATCGCCGGTGGCGTACAGCGCAAAACCATCGCGGGCGCGCAGCAGCCCCGGCCGCTCGGCGCAAATGTGCAGATTAAAGCGTTTGATTTCCGAAACCGAATCGCCAAACAGCATGCAGGGGACGGCGTAGTGAAACGGGCTAAAGCCCTCTACAGCGACAATCGCCACGTCGGTGAGTTTCATCGTCCTTTCCCCTTGCGCATGTTAATAAACCACGGTTTCCCCATCCTGCGGGATACTCACCACATCGGCAATCTGATTATCCAGCGCATACTGGCGCATCTCTTCCCGGCTCACCAGACAGTGGTTGACCGCCTCGAGGTGGATAGCCATGATTTTCGCTTCCGGCAGGGTGAAGTGCACGTTCAGGAGATCTTCCTTGCCCATGATAATCGGGCCAAAGCCGATGACGTGGGCGTAGCCGGCGTTCAACACCACCACGTCCGGGCGCAGCTTCAGCAGGTCGGCTGCAATGTCATCACGCCAGATGGTATCCCCCATCAGCCACAGCGTCTTCTCCTGCGGATGGCGAAACACCACGCCGCAGGCCTCGCCCAGGCGTTCAGCCATCGCCGGCACCGCGTAGGTGCGGTCGCTGCCGTGTTGGCCGGAGGTGGTTTTCAGCAGACGCACGCCGGCAAATTCGCTGTCTGCCGACAGCAGGCGCAGATCCTGAAATCCCTGGCTGCGCAGCAGCGCGGCGTCGGCCTCATGCTGGACGAACACCGGCAGGGTTTTCGGGATCGCGGCGATCGCCGCCGCGTCCCAGTGATCGTCATGGGTATGGGTGACGATCACCGCATCAACGTCGATAATTTTATCGCGGGAAAACGGCAGCTCAACCAGCGGATTGCGCAATTCGCTGCGCGCGGTGCCAGGAAAACCCGGCCAGGCGCCTTTGTCCGCCAGCATCGGATCGATGAGAAATCTTTTCCCGGCGTAGTCAATAATCTGGGTCGCATTACGGATGTGGGTGATGTTCATGTTGGCGTTCCTCTGGGGTCATCTGACGAACATCGTACTGAGTCCCCGCCTGGCTCAACAGGGGCGTTTGGGCAATGATCGATGAAATCGGGCCAACCTGCGGCGGTTGCCATCCGCCTCCGGCTATGTTGTTCTTAAGGCTCAATTTTTGACAGGAGTGGCAGGATGAAAAAGAAACTGACCGCCGCCGATATGCACGACCCGCAGGTCATCGCCGAGACGCCGTGGTTCAGCATGCGTAAGGTGGGTATTGATGTTGCCCCCGGCGAGCGCCGCGACTTTTATTCCATTCATTACCCGCGCCCGGCGGTGGGGATTGTGGCCATCCAGGATGAGAAGGTGCTGCTGATTCGCCACTACCGCTACCTGATCGATAAGGTGGTGTGGGCGATCCCTTCTGGCGGCGTCGATGAAGAGGAAGACCCGGCGGTCGCCGCGCTGCGCGAGCTGCGGGAAGAGACCGGCTGGCAGGCGCAACGCGTTGAGGAGATCATTCGCTTTAACCCCTCCTACGGCAGCAGCGATCAGCTGTTTATCACCTGGCTGGCCACCGGTTTACGCTGGGTGGGGATGGATGCAGAGCAGGATGAGGTGATGGAGACCGGCTGGTTTACCTTCGACGAGATAAACCAGCTGATCGCCCACGGCGAGATGCCGGACGGGCTGTCGCTGGTGCCGCTGCTGCAGCTGATGGCGCAGCGGCGAAGCGGCTCGCTTACGGCTTAAGCATCCGCCAGCGGAACCACAGCTGGGCCACGAGGATCAGCACGCCGCCGATAATCTTCTGCAGCGGCAGCTGTTCGCCGTACCACAGCGCGGCGGCAATGACCGTCAGCAGCGGTTCGAGCACCATGATGATCGCCGCGCTGGCCACCGCCGCGTACTTCTGCCCCTTCATCTGCAGACCGAAGCGCAGGCTGGTAGCGATGACAATGCTGGCCACCAACCAGCCGAGAGTCGGCAGGGTCATCGGCTGGTCCCAGCGTTCAACGGCAGCGGAGATGGTCAACCCGACGATACCGGTGATCGCCAGCTGCACGGTGGTCAGGGGGATCAGCGGTACTTCACGCGCGCAGCGGCTGGTGTAACAGAACCAGATCGACTGCACCAGCGCCGTCAGCAAAAACCAGCCCTGACTGGGGTGGAAGGCTATCGGCATATGCAGACTGAGCAGCCCCAGGCCTACCACCGCGATCGGCAGGCACTCCCACCAGGCGCGAGGCGGGCGCACTTTCATCATCACCCATGCGGTCAGCGGGACGAACATCATCGACAGGCTCATGATAAACGCCCCTTCGCCGAGCGACGCCGTCGTGGAGACCGAATAGATCCACAGGCAGAGGTTGAGCGCAAACCAGAGTCCGCTGATGATGAGTTTTGGCCAGTGCTGCTTTTGCGGGCGAAAACCGCGGCAGAACGGCAGCAGAAGCAGCGCGGCGAAGAAAAAACGCAGCCCAAGAAACGCGAACACCGGCATGCCGGCGATCGCCTCGCGGGAAAATATCCAGCCGCAGGCGGCAATCACCGTCGCGGCAATCAGCAGCAGGTCAGCCTGCCGTTGGCGTACCATACGCGCCTCTCCCTGTGTGTTGGCTTACCAGCCAGGCACCGCGCCGCCGTTGAAGATAGTCTCTGCCGCCTTCGCCACCTCCGGCGACTGGTACGACTGCATAAACTCCTTCACGTTTTCCGCGTCTTTATTGTCTTCCCGGGTCACGATGATGTTCACGTAGGGCGAGTTTTTATCTTCGATAAAGATGCCGTCACGAACCGGCGACAGCCCGGTTTGCTGCAGGTAGGTGGTGCTGATGATAGCCACGTCGACTTTGGGATCGTCGAGTACGCGCGGCAGTTGCGCCCCTTCCAGCTCCATGATCTTCAGGTTATGCGGGTTGTCGGTGATATCCACCGCCGTCGGCAGCAGGCCGGTCCCGGCTTTGAGGGTAATCAGCTTCTCTTTTTGCAGCAGCAGTAGCGCCCGCCCGAGGTTGGTCGGATCGTTGGGGATAGCGATCGTCGCGCCGTCTTTCAGTTCGGCGACTGACTTGATCTTGCGCGAATAGCCGGCCATCGGGAAGACGAAGGTATTCCCGACCGCCACCAGATGATAGTTATGCGCTTTGTTGTCCTGCTCAAGGAAAGGCCGATGCTGGAAGACGTTGGCGTCCAGATCCCCGGCGTTGGTCGATTCGTTAGGCAGCAGCGAGCCGCTGAATCCCACCAGCTCGACCTCCAGACCGTACTTCTCTTTGGCCACCTTCTTCGCCACTTCCGCTACATCCTGCTCGGCGCCGTTAATCACACCGACCTTAATGTGCTTCGCTTCATTACCCTTTTGGTCGCAGCCGACCAGCGCCAGACCCGCCAGCATCACTGCGGCGGCGGCCCGTAAACGTAATCTCATCCTCTTCACCCTGTCTGTCCTGACTGTCATTGTTTTTTTCGTGCAAAACTATAGCGACTTTCGGGTCGGGTAATAAACAGCAAACCACGCAACTGGAAATAAAATCATCTTCGCGAAACGCGAGGCGCTAGCCCCGTCGCCACTCGCCCGGCGTCACGCCATAGCGCATTTTGAAGCGCTTCGAGAAGGACGCCAGCGACTGAAAGCCGCAGCGTTCGGCAATGACCTCGAGGTTGGTCTGACGCTCCAGGCGCAGCAGCCGGGCGGCCAGCGCCATTCGCAACTGCGACAGCCACGCCTGCGGCGTCAGGTGATAGACGCGGGCAAAATGACGGGCAAAGGTGGCCCGTGATAAAAACGCGCGGGCGGCCATACTCTCCAGCGTCCACGGTTGCTCCGGGGTCGCCATCACCGCCAGCACCGCCGGCATCAGGCGTTCATCGCTCATCAGGCGCAGCAGCCCGCCGGGCGGCTGTTGCTCGCCAAGCAGCATGCGCAGCAGGAGCACCAGCAGCGTATCGCCGAGGCTGCGCACGATAGCGCTGCCGCCGGGACGCTGCGCCAGGCTCTCGCGCACCAGTATATTAAGCAGCGCGTCCAGCTCCGGGCAGTCTTCACGCGCATCGGTATGGAGATGGATCAGCGTCGATGCTTCACTGAACAGCCAGCTGACGTGCGGACCAAAATAGAATTCGCCGCACAGCATCTCCAGCGCCCCCTCCGCCGGGCCGGCGCGCATTTCCGTCACCGTGCCGTTAAACCGGTGCGCCACCGGCAGCACCTGGCCCCACTCCACCAGGCTCTCCATCAGGTGCGGCGAACCGTGGGGCAGGAGGACGACATCTCCCGCGCGCAGGTGATGGGTCTGGCCGCCGACGTTGAGCCGCCCCTCGCCGCGCAGCACCACGTGCCAGGGCACCACGCCGCTGCGCATTTGCTGGTGCCCGGCCTGCCAGCGGCCGCCGAAGCGACAGTGCAGGTTCACTTCGCAGCGCGGCGCCAGCAGCGCCAGCAGATGACTGAGACTGTCCATGCTTCTCCTGAGACGATAAGACAAAAAGGTGAGACGAAGACCGCCAGTCTAGCATGCGGCAAGCGCCTAAGATGACCCCATTGCCAACACACCCTCGATAACAACAGGAGTTAACCATGAGCCGTTTAGCAGATATCCGTGAACAAGACGCCACCGGCAAAGCCGCCGATATTTTCGCCGGGATTAAAAAAGCGATGGGCAAAGTGCCGAACGCCTATCTCACCATCGGCGGCCACTCGCCGGCGGCGCTGCAGCAGGCGCTGGCGCACAATGCGATGCTCCATAAAGGCAGCCTCAGCGCCCAACAGCTGGAGGCGATTAATCTGTCGGTCAGCGAAGCCACCGGCTGTGACTACTGCCTGGCCGCGCACACCCTGATGGCGAAAAAAGCCGGCTTCAGCAGCGAGCAGATCCATGCCCTGCGCCGCGGGGAGTATGCGGAAGAGGCGCAGCTTGATGCGCTGGTGAAATTCGCGCAGACCCTGGTGACCACCACCGGTACGCTGCCGGAAGCCGACGTCGCCGCGCTGCGCAACGCCGGTTTTAGCGACCAGCAGGTGATTGAGATTATCAGCGCCATCAGCGCCATCCTGTTCACCAACATGGTGAACCGGGTTAACGACACGGTGGTCGACTTCCCGAAAGCCGATTAATCCGTCGCGCAGCGCCGGTTTTACAGCCCCAGATCGCTGAGCCCCGGATGATCGTCCGGGCGGCGCCCCTGCGGCCAGTGGAACAGGCGCTCGCTTTCGCTAATTGGCAGATCGTTGATGCAGGCGTAGCGCGTCTGCATCAGTCCGTGCTTATCAAACTCCCAGTTCTCATTGCCATACGAGCGAAACCAGTTGCCGCTGTCGTCGCACCACTCGTAGGCGAAGCGCACGGCAATGCGATTCTCCTGCCATGCCCACAGCTCCTTAATCAGCCTGTATTGCTGCTCCTTGCGCCATTTTCGCTGCAGGAACTCAACAATTTGCCCCCGACCGTGGACAAATTCGCTGCGGTTGCGCCATTCGCTATCCACGGTGTAGGCCAAGGCGACTTTTTCCGCATCGCGGCTGTTCCAGCCATCTTCCGCGGCGCGGACCTTCTGGATAGCGCTGTCGCGGGTAAACGGCGGTAACGGGGGACGTTGTTCGGTCATGCTTACTCTCCTCTACGGGCTAATTGCTGCTGCAGGCGCTGATTCTCCTGCTCCAGGTCATGAATACGTTGCTGCAGGTTCTGGCTGTACTCCGCCACCTGCTGCGCGCTGTAGCGCGGCGTAATGTGCTGCGGGCAGTTCCAGTCAAACGCCTGCAAATGAAAAAGAAACAGACGTTCAATGCGGGCGCGATAGTTGGCCGGCGCCACCTGCGCCAGCAGCTGCGGGTGGTCCTCTGCCGCCAGGACCTCGACGGTGGCGTAGATTTTCAGCCTGGCACGGCGCGGATAATCCATCAAAAACAGGCAGGCCCGGTCGCTGCCGCGCAGATTGCCGGTAGTAATGTACTGGCGGTTACCGCCGAAATCGGCCATCGCCAGGGTGGTGTCATCCAGCAGATGCAGAAACCCCGGCGGGCCGCCGCGATGCTGAATGTAGGGCCAGCCGCTCTGCGACACCGTCGCCAGATAAAAGCTGTCGCGGGTGGCGATCATCCCCGCTTCGCTGTCGCCGAAGCGGTCGGCCTGGCGGCGACTGCGCGGCGTTTGCCACAGCGAGTCGCTGCCCATTTCATGCTGCACATCCATCACGTCCGGGGTGATAGCGATATCGAGAAAGGTTGCTGCCATAGCGCCTCCTGTTGTCTGGCGCCATCATGGACTGTACTGTGAAGAATGATAATACGGGTAAAGTGGCAATCATCTTTCCGAAAAACGGGAGAATAATGGATCGATTAAGCGCGATGGCGCTGCTGGTGAAAGTGACCGAGCTGGGGAGCATGTCGGCGGCAGCGCGGGCGCTGAATATGCCGTTGACCACCGTCAGCCGCCATATTGGCGAACTGGAGAGCGCGCTGGGCGTACGCCTGCTGGCGCGAACCACCCGCAAACTGACGCTCACCGACGCCGGGGTCGATTATGTTGCCGCCGCGCGGCGGATCCTTGAGGAGGTGGAAAACGCCGAACGCCAGGCGACGGGCGAATATCAGGAGCCAAAAGGCGAGCTGGTGATCTCCGCGCCAACGATGTTTGGACGCCAGCACGTTCTTCCGGTAATCAGTGAATTTATCGCCCGCTACCCGCTAATTCGCGTCCGTTTGCTGCTCAGCGATCGCAATGCCGACCTGGTGAGCGACCATGTCGATCTGGCGGTGCGGATTGGCGACCTGGCGGACAGCAGCATGGTGGCCACCCGCCTCGGCACCATGCGGATTGTGGCCTGCGCCCATCCGGCGCTGCTGGCGAAATACGGCGAGCCGCAGCGGCCGCGCGATCTGGCGACGCTGCCGATCATCCGCATTGAATCGCCGATGCCCTATCGCGGCTGGCGCTTTCGCGCCGCTGAGCGCGAGGACCAGCTGATTAACCTGCCGCCGGTGCTATCCGTCACCACGCCGGAGAGCGCCGCCGATGCCGCGCGGCTGGGGGTGGGGGTGGCCCGCTTACTGCATTATCAGGCGCTGGATGGCCTGCGCCACGGGGAGCTCCGTCTGCTGCTGGAAAACGTCGAGCCGGATCCGGCGCCGGTCCATTTGCTGTATACCGCTCGGGATCTGGCGCCGCTTAAGCTGCGCAAATTTATCGATTTTGCCGCACCGGCGCTGCGTCAGGCACTGCTGCGCATCGCCGGGGCCGCTTAATGCGTCGCGGTCTTCAGCGGCGCCTCCTTTAACAGCCATGAGAGGACAAACGCCACCGCCATAATGCCGGCCGCCATCAGAAACGCCGCGTGGATCGCCGCGCCGAAGGCGTCGAGGTAGTCGAGGCGGATATCCGCGGGCAGGTGCTGGACCGCCACCGGATTCATTCCCGGCGGCAGCACCGCGCCTTCCGGCAGCAGTTGTTGCAGGTTGCTCTGCAGCACGTGCGTGAACACCGCGCCAAACAGCGCCACGCCGATGGAGCCGCCAATCGAGCGGAACAGGGTCACGCCGGAGGTGGCGACGCCGTACATCTGCGCCGGCATCGCATTCTGCACCGCCAGGACCAGCACCTGCATCACCAGCCCCAGACCCGCTCCCAGCACGCCGGTAAACAGGTACAGCTGCCACAGCGGCGAGTGAATGGTGATGCGGGTCAGCAGTACCATGCCGGTCACGCCGAGCAGGGTGCCGAGGATCGGAAACAGGCGATATTTACCGGTACGGCTGATAATCCGCCCGCTGATAATCGAGGTCAGCAGCAGGCCTCCCATCAGAGGGATCAGCTGCAGCCCGGCTTCGGTGGGCGTCGCCTCCTTCACCACCTGCAGATAGAGCGGCAGGAAGGTGACTGACCCGAACAGCGACATGCCGATGACGAAGCCGATCAGGCTGCACAGCAGGAAGCTGCGGTTGCGGAACAGCGCCAGCGGAATAATCGGCTCGGCGGCCATCCGTTCTTCGTAAATAAAGCCGATGATCCCCACGATGCCGAAGGCCAGAATGCACCACAGCTGCGGGTCATTCCACGCATGGACGCTGCCCCCTTCCGAGGTAAACAGGATGATGCACAGCAGCGCCATGCTGAGATAAATCGCCCCCAGCCAGTCAATCTGATGCTGGCTGCGTTTATTGCTGCTGTGGAATACCGCGCCGATCACCAGCAGCGCGAACAGGCCGAGCGGCAGGTTGATATAGAAGATCCAGCGCCAGGAGGCGTGCTGCACCAGAAAACCGCCGATCAGCGGGCCGATCACCGTCGCCAGGCCGAAAACGCCGCCGAACAGCCCCTGATAGCGGCCGCGGTTGGCGGGCGGGATGACGTCGGCGACCGCCGCCATGCTGATCACCATCAGGCCGCCGCCGCCGAGCCCCTGCAGGCCGCGCATCAGCACCAGTTGGGTCATATTCTGCGCCAGCCCGCAGAGCGCGGAGCCGACGAGAAACAGCCCAATCGCCACCTGCAGCACGATTTTGCGGCCGAACAGATCGCCAAATTTACCGTACAGCGGCACCGCGATGGTGGAGCTGAGGATATAGGCGGTGACCACCCAGGAAAGCTTGTCCAGCCCGCCCAGTTCGCCGACAATCGTCGGCAGCGCGGTGGAGACAATGGTCTGATCCAGCGCTGAAAGCAGCATCACCAGCAGCAATGCGCTGAACAGCAGGCGTATCGACTGCACCGGTGGGTTTGCGACTTGAGTAGTCATTACAACGCTCGCTTGAAATTAATTAAATGCATAATTAATATTTAGTGAAAGAATGAGTCGGGTCAAGAGATCGCCATATCATGACAGCACAAAAGGATCAGGATGCTCCCCGCCGCCCGGGTCGGCCGCGCGGTAAAAAACCGGGTACCGCCAACCGCGAACAGTTGATGGACATCGCCCTGACGCTGTTTGCCCGCGACGGGGCGGGCCGCGTATCGTTGAACGCCATCGCCAAAGAGGCCGGGGTGACGCCGGCGATGCTGCATTACTACTTCAGCTCGCGGGATGCGCTGGTGACTCAGCTGATTGAGGAGCGCTTTATGCCGCTGCGCAATCACATCAGCCGCATCTTTGTCGATCATCCACAGGACCCGGTGCTGGCGCTGACGATGATGGTCGAAACGCTGGGGCATATGGCGGAGAAAAACGCCTGGTTCGCGCCGCTGTGGATGCAGGAGATCATCGGCGAGATGCCGATTCTGCGCCAGCATATGGATGCCCGCTTCGGCGAGGAGCGTTTTCAGGTGATGCTGGAGACGGTGCGTCGCTGGCAGCAGGAGGGGAAAATTAACCCGGCGCTGGCGCCGGAGCTGCTGTTTACCACGGTAATTAGCCTGGTACTGGTGCCATTTTCACGCATCCACAGCGATCCGCGTTTACAGGCGGTCAACCGTCAGACCATCGTCAGCCACGCGCTGGCGTTAATGGGCCACGGCGTTGGAGGTTAAGGCGTGGTTTTGACGCTTTTGTAGTCCGGATAAGACACCACGCGCCGCCATCCGGGATTTTCCCTGCTCGCGCTACGCTTAGCAGGGCTACAGAAATAACGGCACAACCGTAAATTCCCCTGCTCGCACTAGGTTTAGCAGGGCTACAACTTCTATGTTAATTCCCGGCAGATTGCGCTCCCGGTTGATCTTCTGCGTTATGTCTCTTATACCGCAGGGAGCGCACAGCACGAACCGTAGGCCGGGTAAGGCGACAGCCGCCACCCGGCAAGAATACAGGTGCCGTGCCTGATATCCTGCCCGGCGGCGTTGCGCTTGCCGGTCCTGGGTGGGGCGAAACTACGGGAGGACTGTGTAGGCCGGATAAGGCCTTTATGCCGCCATCCGGCACAACCACAGGTACGGTACCTGACCGCCCGGGGATACCAGGATCGTTACAGCGCCTTCGACAAATAGTGGCGCTGCATGCCTGCGTGCGGGAAGTCGGGCAGCGACATCTGCAGCTGATAGCCTAATTTCTGATAAAACGGCAGCGCCTGGAAGCTAAAGGTATCCACCAGCAGATGGCTGCAGCCTTGCGCCTGCGCCTGCTGTTCCGCCTCCTGCATCAGCTCGCTCCCCAGCCCGCGCCCGCGCGTCGCCTCGCTAACCCACAGATACTCAATGCACAGCCAGTTGCCCTTGCGTTTGGCAATCAGCCCGCCCTGCATCACCCCTTGCCCATCGCGGGAGTAAATCCCCAGATCGCCAAACTGCGCCGCATCGAGATACTGCTGATTATACTGCCGCAGACCGGCAAACAATTCTTGTTGATCGTCGGGATTAATGCTTTTCGTAATGATTAGTGTCATTAACTATCTCCAGTATCGCGCTGCCGAATGGTTATTTTCCCTCTCCACTTTCACAAAATATTCTTATTTTCTCCATGATTATTTGCCTTAATTTTTTGCGTTCTAAAAGTAAGCAAAAAAACCTTTCCATTATCGCGACGGATCGTATAATGGGGAAAAATGAGAATGATCATTCTCATCACAAAACCAGAGGAGATGCGCTTTTCACCTCCTGAAGACCGAAGAGGTTGGCTTCAGCGGAGACACAATAACAATCACGTTCAGGAACATCTGTGTTCCTTTTTTGTCATTTTCGCTCACCCGAAAATGCCTCAGCGCCCAACCTATTCCCTCGTTTTTAAATAAACGGGGCGGACGTCTTATATCTTGAGAAAATATAATGAAATACATCATAGCTCCCATCGCGACAGCATTATTTCTCCTTAGCGGATGCGATAATGCGCAGACATCTGCTCCGCAGCAACCCACGCCGGAAGTGGGCGTGGTCACCCTGCAAAGCCAGCCGGTGCCGGTAGTCAGCCAGCTCACCGGCCGCACCATCGCCTCGCTCAGCGCCGAAGTTCGCCCGCAGGTGGGCGGCATCATCCAGAAACGCCTGTTTACCGAAGGCGATATGGTGAAGGCCGGGCAGGCCCTTTACCAGATCGATCCCTCCAGCTATCGCGCGACCTGGAACGAAGCGGCGGCGGCGCTGAAACAGGCCCAGGCGCTGGTGGTCTCCGATTGCCAGAAGGCCCAGCGCTACGCGTCGCTGGTCAGGGATAACGGCGTTTCCCGCCAGGATGCTGACGACGCCGCCTCCACCTGCGCCCAGGACAAGGCCAGCGTGGAATCGAAGAAAGCGGCGCTGGAGAGCGCGCGCATTAACCTGAACTGGACCACCGTCACCGCGCCGATTGCCGGGCGCATCGGCATCTCGTCGGTTACGCCGGGGGCGCTGGTCTCCGCCGATCAGGATACCGCGCTGGCGACGATCCGCGGGCTCGACACCATGTATGTTGATCTGACGCGATCCAGCGTCGATCTCCTGCGTTTACGCAAGCAAAGCCTGGCCAGCAACAGCGACACCCTCAGCGTGACGTTAACCCTGGAAGATGGCAGTACCTATCCCGAAAAAGGGCGTCTGGCGCTCACCGAAGTCGCCGTCGATGAATCTACCGGCTCGGTAACCCTGCGCGCTATCTTCCCCAACCCGCAGCACGTCCTGCTGCCGGGGATGTTCGTCCGCGCGCGCATCGATGAAGGCATCATGAACGACGCGATCCTCGCCCCGCAGCAGGGGATCACCCGCGATGCCAAAGGCGACGCCACGGCGCTGGTGGTCGATGCCGCCAACAAAGTTGAGCAGCGTACCGTGGAAACCGGCGACACCTACGGCGATAAATGGCTGGTGCTGAGCGGCCTGAAAGCGGGCGACAAGCTGATTGTCGAAGGCACCGGTAAAGTGGCCCCCGGACAGACAGTGAAGGCCGTCGCCGTCAACAATAACGGAGGCAACGCCTGATGTTCTCCCGTTTCTTCGTGCGTCGCCCGGTCTTTGCCTGGGTGATCGCCATTCTGATTATGCTCGCCGGGGCGCTGGCGATCCGCACGCTGCCGGTAGGCCAGTACCCGGATGTCGCCCCGCCGGCGGTGAAAATCTCCGCCACCTATACCGGGGCGTCCGCCGAAACCCTGGAGAACAGCGTCACCCAGGTGATCGAGCAGCAGCTCACCGGCCTCGACCATCTGCTCTACTTCAGCTCCACCAGCAGCTCCGACGGCTCGGTCAGCATCACCGTCACCTTTGAGCAGGGGACCGACCCGGACACCGCCCAGGTGCAGGTACAAAACAAAGTGCAGCAGGCGGAATCGCGGCTGCCGAGCGAAGTCCAGCAGTCCGGCGTAACGGTGGAAAAATCGCAGAGCAGCTTTCTGCTGATCCTTGCGGTGTATGACAAAACCAACCGCGCCACCAGCTCCGATATCTCCGACTGGCTGGTCAGCAATATGCAGGACCCGCTGGCGCGCGTGGAGGGCGTCGGCAGCCTGCAGGTATTCGGCGCCGAATACGCGATGCGCGTCTGGATGGACCCGACCAAACTCGCCTCCTACTCGCTGATGCCTTCCGACGTCCAGTCGGCGATTGAGGCGCAGAACGTGCAGGTTTCCGCCGGTAAAATCGGCGCGCTACCGTCGTCCAATGCCCAGCAATTAACCGCCACCGTGCGCGCGCAGTCCCGGCTGCAAACCCCTGACCAGTTCAAAGCGATCATCGTGAAAAGCCAGGCCGACGGCTCGGTGGTGCGCCTGAGCGATGTCGCGCGGGTGGAGATGGGTAGCGAGGATTACACCGCCACCGCCAATCTGAACGGCCACCCGGCCGCCGGGATCGCGGTGATGATGGCCCCCGGCGCCAACGCGCTGGACACCGCGACGCTGGTGAAAAGCAAAATCGCCGAATTCCAGCGTCAGATGCCGCAGGGTTACGATATTGCCTATCCGAAGGACAGCACCGAGTTCATCAAAATCTCGGTCGAGGACGTGATTCAGACCCTGTTCGAAGCGATTATCCTCGTCGTCTGCGTGATGTACCTGTTCCTGCAGAACTTCCGCGCGACGCTCATTCCGGCGGTAGCGGTGCCGGTGGTGCTTCTTGGCACCTTCGGGGTGCTGGCCCTGTTCGGCTACTCGATTAACACCCTGACGCTGTTCGCCATGGTGCTGGCGATCGGCCTGCTGGTGGATGACGCCATCGTGGTGGTGGAGAACGTCGAGCGCATTATGCGCGACGAAGGGCTCCCCGCTCGCGAAGCCACCGAAAAATCGATGGGCGAAATCTCCGGCGCGCTGGTGGCGATTGCCCTGGTGCTGTCGGCGGTGTTCCTGCCGATGGCCTTCTTCGGCGGTTCGACCGGGGTCATCTATCGCCAGTTCTCGGTAACCATTATCTCGGCGATGATGCTGTCGGTGGTGGTAGCGCTGACCCTTACCCCGGCGCTGTGCGGCGCGCTGCTCAGCCACTCCAAACCGCACACCAAAGGGTTCTTCGGCGCCTTTAACCGCCTGTGGGGACGTACGGAGGCGGGCTACCAGCGCCGGGTGCTCGGCGGCCTGCGCCGGGGCGCAGTGATGATGGGCGCTTACGCGCTGATTTGCGGGGCGATGGCGCTGGCGATGTGGAAGCTGCCGGGCAGCTTCCTGCCGGTGGAGGACCAGGGGGAGATCATGGTCCAGTACACCCTGCCCGCCGGGGCGACGGCGGTGCGTACCGCCGAGGTGCGCCGCCAGGTGACCGACTGGTTCCTCACCAAAGAGAAAGCCAATACCGATGTCATTTTCACCGTCGACGGCTTCAGCTTTAGCGGCAGCGGGCAGAACGCCGGGATGGCCTTCGTGTCGCTGAAAAACTGGTCGCAGCGCAAAGGGGACGACAACACCGCCCAGGCCATCGCCCTGCGCGCCACCAAAGAGCTGGGGAAGATCCGCGACGCCACCCTCTTCGCCATGACCCCGCCGTCGGTAGACGGTCTCGGGCAGAGCAACGGCTTCACCTTCGAACTGATGGCCAGCGGCGGTACCGACCGTGACAGCCTGATGAAGCTGCGCAGCCAGCTGCTGGCGGCGGCCAACCAGAGCAGCGAACTGCAGTCGGTGCGCGCTAACGACCTGCCGCAGATGCCGCAGCTGCAGGTGGATATCGATAACAACAAAGCCGTCTCGCTGGGGCTGTCGCTGAGCGACGTGACCGATACGCTCTCCAGCGCCTGGGGCGGTACCTACGTGAATGACTTTATCGATCGCGGCCGGGTGAAGAAGGTCTATATCCAGGGCGAAAGCGACGCGCGCGCGGTGCCGTCGGACCTTGGCAAATGGTTCGTTCGCGGCAGCGATAACAGCATGACGCCGTTCTCCGCCTTCGCCACCACCCACTGGCAATACGGCCCGGAAAGCCTGGTGCGCTACAACGGCTCCGCCGCCTTTGAGATCCAGGGCGAAAACGCCGCCGGCTTCAGCTCCGGCGCGGCGATGGACAAGATGGAAAAGCTGGCCGACAGCCTGCCGGCGGGCTCCACCTGGGCGTGGAGCGGCATTTCGCTGCAGGAAAAGCTGGCCAGCGGCCAGGCGATGAGCCTATACGCCATCTCGATTCTGGTGGTATTCCTGTGCCTGGCGGCGCTGTATGAGAGCTGGTCGGTGCCGTTCTCGGTGATCATGGTCATCCCGCTCGGCCTGCTTGGCGCGGCGCTGGCGGCGACGCTGCGCGGCTTAAGCAACGACGTCTACTTCCAGGTGGCGCTGCTGACCACCATCGGCCTGTCGTCGAAAAACGCCATCCTGATCGTGGAGTTCGCTGAATCCGCCGTGGATGAGGGGTATTCGCTCTCCCGGGCGGCGATCCGCGCCGCGCAGACTCGCCTGCGCCCGATTGTCATGACCTCGCTGGCGTTTATCGCCGGGGTGCTGCCGCTGGCCATCGCCACCGGCGCCGGAGCCAACAGCCGCGTGGCGATCGGCACCGGGATTATCGGCGGCACCCTGACGGCCACCCTGCTGGCGGTGTTCTTCGTACCGCTGTTCTTCGTGCTGGTGAAACGTCTCTTCACCCGCCAACGTCCTTCTCAGGAGTAAGGTATGTTTCGTTTAAGTTTTATGTTTATCGCGCTCCTGACCGCGGGCTGCGTCTCGCTTGACCCGCATTATGATCGCCCGGCCGCGCCGGTGCCGGCCACCCTGCCCGGGGCGCACGGCGAATCGACGGCGGTGGTCGGCGACTGGCAGAAAGTGGTCAATGACGCGCGGCTGAAAAAAGTGGTCAGCATCGCGCTTAACAGCAACCGCGATGTGCAAAAGGCGCTGGCCGATATCGAGGCCGCGCGCGCCCAGTATGGCGAAACGCGGGCATCGCTGTTTCCCACCGTTGATGCCGAACTGAGCCACACCCGCAGCAAAACGGTGGCCAGCGGCCTGAGCTCCGCTTCACAGGCCAACGGCGCGGTCTCCAGCTTCGAACTGGACTTGTTCGGCAAGAACCAGAGCCTGTCGCGCGCGGCGCGCGAAACCTGGCTTGCCAGCGAATTCACCGCGCAGAATACCCGGCTGACGATGATTGCCGATTTGACCACCGCCTGGGTGACGCTGGCGACGGATAACAGCAATCTGGCGCTGGCGCAGCAGACGATGGACAGCGCGGCAAACTCGCGCAACATCGTCGCCCGCCAGATGGCGGTTGGCACCGCCTCCGCGGGTGATTTAAGCTCGGCGGAAAGCGTCTATCAGCAGGCGCGCGCCAGCGTCGCCAGCTATCGCACGCTGGTGGCGCAGGATAAAAACGCCATTAACCTGCTGGCGGGGGAAACCGTGCCGGAGAGCCTGCTGCCCGGCACTCTCGAGAGTCTCGGGGATAACAGCATCGCGCTGGTGCCGGCGGGCGTGTCGTCGTCGGTGCTGCTGCGTCGGCCGGACATTCAGGAAGCGGAGCACAATCTGAAGAGCGCCAATGCCGATATCGGCGCGGCGCGGGCGAACTTCTTCCCGTCGATTTCCCTGACCGCCAGCGCCGGGGTCGGCAGCGACTCGCTGTCGTCGCTGTTCAGCCACGGGATGCAGGTGTGGTCGTTCGCCCCCTCCATCAGCCTGCCGCTGTTCACCGGCGGCAGCAACCTGGCGCAGCTGCGCTATGCGGAAGCGGAGAAAAAGGGGCTGATCGCCACCTACGAGAAATCGATTCAGAGCGCGTTTAAGGACGTTGCCGATGCGCTGGCGCGCCGGGAAACGCTGAGCGAAGAGCTTGATGCTCAGCGGCAGTATGTCGCCGCCGAGCAGACATCGCTGGATATCGCCATGAAGAGCTATCAGGCCGGGGTCGGCGATTATCTGTCGGTGCTCACCGCTCAGCGCACGCTGTGGTCGGCGAAAACGACGCTGCTGTCCCTGCAGCAGACCGACCTCAATAACCGGATCACCCTCTGGCAGTCGCTGGGCGGCGGCGCCAGTTAAACTTACCCGCCGGGCGACCGAGCCCGGCCTCTACAAGGAATCGTTATGGCACGTGTTTCCCTCTCCTGGGCGCTGATCCTCGGCCTGCTGTCGGGTATCGGCCCGCTGTGCACGGATTTTTATCTGCCGGCGCTGCCGGAGATCACTCAGCAGCTGCAGGCCACCAGCACCCAGACCCAGCTGTCGTTGACCGCCGCGCTGATTGGTCTCGGCCTGGGTCAGCTGTTTTTCGGCCCGCTGAGCGACCGCATTGGCCGCCTGAAACCGCTGGCGCTGTCTCTGCTGCTGTTTATCTTCTCTTCGGCGATGTGCGCCCTGACCCGCGATATCAACATGCTGATTGTCTGGCGCTTTTTACAAGGCTTTGCCGGCGCCGGCGGCTCGGTGCTGTCGCGATCCATCGCCCGCGATAAATACCAGGGCACCCTGCTGACCCAGTTTTTCGCCCTGCTGATGACCGTGAACGGCATTGCGCCGGTGCTGTCCCCGGTGCTGGGCGGCTACGTTATCACCGCCTTCGACTGGCGAATTCTCTTCTGGACGATGGCCGCCATTGGCGGCGTGCTGCTGGTGACGAGCCTGGCGATCCTGCGGGAAACGCGCCCGGCCACAGCGGCGCATGCCAGCCGCCAACGGCCCGGCCAGCCGGTGCTGAAAAATCGCCGCTTTCTGCGCTTCTGCCTGATCCAGGCCTTTATGATGGCCGGGCTGTTCTCCTACATCGGCTCTTCTTCCTTCGTGATGCAGAGCGAATACGGCATGAGCGCCATGCAGTTCAGTCTGCTGTTCGGTCTGAACGGTATCGGGCTGATCATCGCCGCGATGATCTTTTCCCGTCTGGCGCGCCGCTTTAGCGCCGAAAGCCTGCTGCGCGGCGGCCTGACGCTGGCCGTGAGCTGTGCGGCGATCATGCTGCTGTTTGCCTGGCTGCATCTGCCGGTGCTGGCGCTGGTCGGCCTGTTCTTTACCGTGTCGCTGATGAGCGGCATCAGCACCGTCGCCGGCGCGGAGGCGATGAGCGCCGTCAACGCCGCGCAGTCCGGGACCGCGTCCGCGCTGATGGGCACCCTGATGTTTGTCTTCGGCGGCATCGCCGCGCCGCTGGCGGGTCTCGGCGGCGAAACGATGCTGAAAATGAGCCTCGCGATGGCCATCTGCTACCTGCTGGCGCTGCTGCTGGGCCTCAGCAAACCGCGCGACGCACGCTAATCTCCTGTTGCGGTAATAAAATATTCCAGATTTATTACCGCACTATTTCCCGCCATATCTACCATTCTCGTATTATTCTCCACGTACTAATCGTGATACTCTTCACAGGCAAGGAATAAATAATTCCTTATACTGCGCGCCACTGAGAATAACGAGGTTTCTATGAGTATCGACCTGAGCAAACTGCTGACCGAGCGACGTAACGCCAACAGCGCCAACATTGACACCCTCTCCACCCTCGAGATGCTGACGGTGATAAACCAGGAAGACCAGCAGGTAGCCCAGGCGATAACGCCCTATCTGCCGCAGATTGCCGAGGTGGTGGATAAGGTCGCGGCGGCGCTGCAGGCCGGTGGCCGCTTGATTTACATTGGCGCGGGTACCTCAGGGCGTCTGGGGATCCTCGATGCCAGTGAATGCCCACCGACCTTCGGCACCCGCCCGGAGCAGGTGGTGGGGATCATCGCCGGCGGACATAAAGCGATTCTCAGCGCCGTGGAAAACGTGGAAGACAACAAAGCGCAGGGGGCGATGGATCTGCAGAACCTGAACTTCAGCAACCGCGATGTGCTGGTGGGGCTGGCGGCCAGCGGACGCACGCCGTACGTCATTGGCGCCATGGAATACGCCCATAGTCAGAATGCCTTTGTCGCCATCGTCAGCTGTAACCCGCATGGCGAAATGGCCCAGCTGGCGGACGTGGCGATCACCCCGGTAGTCGGCCCGGAAGTGGTCACTGGCTCTACCCGCCTGAAAGCCGGCACCGCGCAGAAGCTGGTGCTGAACATGATCTCCACCGGGGCGATGATCCGCGTCGGCAAGGTGTACAGCAACCTGATGGTCGACGTTGAAGCGACCAACGCCAAGCTGATTGAGCGCCAGGTCTCTATCGTGATGGAGGCCACCGACTGCGATCGCGCCACCGCCCAGAAGGCGCTGGAGGCCTGCGGCCGCCACTGTAAAACGGCGATCGTGATGGTGCTGGCGGACTTAAGCGCCGCAGAGGCGCAGTCGCTGCTGGCGAAAAACAACGGCTATATCCGCAAGGCGCTCAGCAACACCTGAGCGCCGACAGACAGGTAACGGGCAATGGCAAAAATAACGAAAGAGATGATAGCGCGGATCCTCGCCCACGTGGGCGGCGCCGCAAACGTCGCGCAGGCGGGCAACTGCATGACGCGCCTGCGCTTGACCCTGCGCGATGAAAGTCTGGCCGACAGCGCCGCCATCCGCCAGATTGACGGCGTGATGGGGGTGATCGTCAGCGACGAGCAGTTCCAGGTGGTGCTCGGCCCCGGCAAGGCGCAAACCGCCGCCGAAATGATGAACGGCCTGCTGGAGGCGGCGCCCGCCGCCGCGCCGACGCTGGCCGACGTCGCGGCGGAGAAAAAGCAGGCGCTGAAGGGCAGGCAGACCAGCGCGGTGCAGAAGTTTCTCGCCAAATTCGCCACCATCTTTACGCCGCTGATCCCCGGCTTTATCGCCGTCGGGCTGCTGCTGGGCTTCGCCACCCTGGCGGAACAGGTTTTCGTGCTGGAGAACGCCCATCCGAACGCCAGCCTGGTGGCGCTGATTGGCTATATGAAGGTCTTCAGCAAAGGGATGTTCACCTTTCTGAGTATCCTGATTGGCTATAACGCGCAGAAGGCGTTCGGCGGCTCCGGCGTGAACGGCGCGATTATCGCCTCGCTGTTCGTGCTGGGCTACAACCCGGAGGCAACCAGCGGCTTCTACGCCGGCATTTCCACCTTCTTCGGCCATGGCATCGATCCGCGCGGCAATATCATCGGCGTACTGATCGCCGCTATCCTTGGCGCGTGGGTTGAACGCCAGGTGCGGCGGGTGATGCCGGCCAACCTCGATATGATCCTCACTTCGGCGGTGACGCTGCTGATCATGGGCGCGGTGACCTTTACGGTGATCATGCCGATTGGCGGCTGGTTGTTTACCGGCATGTCATGGCTGTTCCTGCATCTTAACGGCAACCCGTTTGGCTCGGCGGTGCTGGCCGGCCTGTTCCTGCTGGCGGTGATGTTCGGCGTCCATCAGGGGTTTGTCCCGGTCTATTTTGCGCTGGTGGACGCCCAGGGCTTTAACTCGCTGTTCCCGATCCTGGCGATGGCCGGGGCCGGGCAGGTGGGGGCGGCGCTGGCGCTGTTCTGGCGGGCGAAGCGCGATTCGCTGCTGCGAACCCAGATTAAAGGGGCGATTATTCCGGGCTTCCTCGGGATTGGCGAGCCGCTGATCTACGGCGTCACCCTGCCGCGGATGAAGCCGTTTGTCACCGCCTGCCTCGGCGGCGCCTGCGGCGGGTTCTTCGTCGGACTGATCGCCTGGCTGGGGCTGCCGGTCGGCCTGAACACGGTGTTCGGTCCGTCCGGTCTGGTGGCGCTGCCGCTGATGACCTCCGGCAGCGGAATTTACGCCGGGATGGCGGTCTACGCCGGCGGGCTGGCGGTCTCCTACCTGTGCGGCTTTGTCCTCACCTGGCTGTTCGGCAGTAAAAATGTCGATTTAAGCTAGAACGCGACTATCGGTTAATGCCCGGCGGCGGCTTCGCCTTACCGGGCCTGCAAAATAGTTACGCCGCCGCGCCCGACTACCATTTCCTGCCCCGCCGCCCGGCGCGCGCGCATGCTATGATTCCCCTTTGTCATATTTCGCTTGAGGAAAAGATGGGCTCCAGCAAAAAAGGGATGCTGAACGTACTGATTGCCGCCGTGCTGTGGGGCAGTTCCGGGGTGTGTGCGCAATTTATTATGCAGGAAAGCCAGATGTCGTCGCCGTTTCTGACCATGACGCGTCTGCTGTTCGCCGGGCTGATCCTGCTGATGCTCGGCTTTGTTCACGGCGACCGCATTTTCCGCGTGCTGCAAAACCGCCGCGACGCCCTAAGCCTGCTGTTTTTCTCGCTGTTTGGCGCGCTAACCGTGCAGTTCACCTTTCTGATGACCATTGAAAAATCCAATGCCGCCACGGCCACGGTGCTGCAGTTTTTGTCGCCGACGATCATCGTCGCCTGGTTCGCCCTCGCCCGCAAAGCGCGTCCCACACCGCTGGTGCTGGGAGCTATCTGCACCTCGCTGGCGGGCACCTTTCTGCTGGTGACCCACGGCAACCCAACGACGCTGTCGATTTCGCCGGCGGCGCTGTTCTGGGGGATCGCCTCGGCGTTTGCCGCCGCGTTTTATACCACCTATCCTTCAACGCTGATTGCCCGCTACGGGACGCTGCCCATCGTCGGCTGGAGCATGCTGTTCGGCGGCGCGATGTTATTGCCGTTTTACGGCGGCCAGGGCACCGATTTTGTGGTTAACGGCAGCCTGCTGTTAGCTTTTTTCTACCTGGTGGTGATCGGTACTTCGCTGACCTTCAGCCTCTATCTCAACGGCGCGCAGAAGATTGGCGGCGCAAAGGCCGGGATCCTAAGCTGCGCCGAACCGCTGAGCAGCGCCCTGCTGTCGCTCCTGCTGCTGGGGATCACCTTCACGCTGCCGGACTGGCTGGGCACTCTGCTGATCCTCGCGTCGGTGGTACTGATCGCCATCGACTCGCGGCGGCGGGTGAGAGCCGCCTGAGCAGGCGATAAAAATTGCATTTTCAATAAGTTAAACTGACCACTATTTGCGTGTTTTCCCGCCTGCGCATATAGTTGACGGAAGCGATTACGGAAGGAGAAGCCTGATGAAAGCATGTTGGATGGTATGCCTGGTCACCGCCCTGAGCGCCACGTCGGCGTGGGCCGAATCACCGCTGCAAAGCCTGCAGTTCGAGCAGCAAAAACAGCAGGTGCTCAAAGCGGTGAAGGAAAAATGCGCGCCAGCAAGCCACCTCAGCGACAACGATTTTGCCAATAAAGTGCTGGCGACCGACGGTAACAAGAACGCGGTCCGCGAAGCAACGCTGGCGAAGGAGCGCAATAACCAGAAAAGCTACCAGGCCGCAATCGACAAAATCGTCTGTCCGGCCAAATAGCGGTTATTTCAGCCTCGCGACCAGCGTTTTCCAGTCAAACGGCGTCAGCTGCCTGTAGCTCAGGCTACGGGCGGCCATCTGCTCCGGCAGCTGGCGCTGGCTTTTCGCGATCGCCTCGCTCATTATCCCGGCGCTCCCCACGTCACGCAGGGTTTTCACCACCTCTTCCATCTCTTCGCTGCGCCGAATGCCATGTTCCGCCACCCGGCTGATCAGATAGTCGGGGAACGCGCCTGTCCAGCCCAGAGAGGGGAAACTATGATGCAAGGAGCTAAGCACCTCCTCCTCAACGCCGTATTCACGAGCCGCGAACAGGCATTCTGTGGTAAGCGCTTCAAGACCTTTGATCATCACGCTACGGCACATTTTTATCGCCGACACCTGGCCCACCGTACTGGCGCCATAGTGGGCATTCAGCCCCAGCCCCTGCAGACGCGGCGCGATCGCCTCCGCCTGCGGCCCGCCGATCAATAACGGTGTCTGCAATCGGGCCGGCGGTACCGGCGCCATCACCGCGACATCAATGTAGGCGCCCGGCAGAAAATGTTCAGCCGCCTGCCGTTTCGTCTCCGGCGCCACGGAGTTGAGATCGAGGAAATATTGTCCCGGCTGCAGCAGCGCGGCCGCCTGCTGCGCCACCTTTAGCGCCTCACCGGCGGTCACAGTAGAAAAAACCAGCGTGGCCCCCTCCAGCGCCTGCGCCAGCGAATTTCCCACTTGAACGCGCGAATCACGGGCTTTCCTGAGCATTACCTCTCGCTCCGGGCCATTGAGCTTGCAATCCCAAATGGTCACCGCATGCTCACGGGCCAGATCCGCCGCCAGAATGCCACCCGCCTCGCCAAAACCAATAAACGCGATTGTCATCATCACTCCTCACGCGGCCAGACGCGGGCCGGAATAAAAACCTCGCCAGCAAACAGCAGTCGCGCCGTGCGTAACAGGCCGCAGCCAGCCAGGGCGCCGTCAGCATCAAGCTGAAGCGTCACGCTAAATTCGCCTGTCGGATGCTCAACGCTGAGCAGCGGCGTATCGCCTGGCGCTACCTGCGCCAGGCCCTGCGCGACAGAGCCGGGGAGCAGACAAGCGCTGGCCACGCTCACCGCGCCAAATACGCCGATCGACGCGTGGCAGCGGTGGGGGATAAAGGTGCGGCTGCTGATGGCGCCGCCGTGTCGCGGCTCGGCGATCAGGGTCATCTTGGGCACCGTGCGCTGGCTGACGTCGCCAAGCTGCATCAGCGGCCCGGCCTGCAGGCGAATCGACTCCAGGCGACGTTTAAGCGCGTCGTCATTATCCAGCTGTTCGCGCGTCTCATAGCCGGTGCAACCGAGGTCGCACGCGCGCAGCAGGATCACCGGCATTCCGTTATCGATGCAGGTCACCTCAATGCCGTCGAAACGATCACGAACCCGGCCGGTCGGCAGCAGGGCCCCGCAGCTGGAGCCGGCGACATCAAGAAAATGGAGCAGGATCGGGCTGGCGCTGCCCGGCACGCCATCGATACGACTCTCGCCGACGTAGTCGACCCCGTCGGCATCGCAGGGGATCTCTGCCACCGCCAGTTGCCCCATGTTCTCCATAAAAATACGCACCCGAGTGAGCGGCGCATCGTGGCGAACCAGACCGCGCTCGATGGCGAAAGGGCCAACGGCGGCGAGAATATTGCCGCAGTTTTGGCCATAATCCACGGTAGCCGCCGCCACGTTCACCTGGGCAAACAGATAGTCCACATCGGCGTCAGGCCGTGCGGAGCGGCGGATAATCGCCACTTTGCTGGTCAGCGGATCGGCGCCGCCGATCCCGTCAATTTGCCGGGGATCAGGCGAGCCCATCACCGCCAGCAGCACCGCATCACGTCGCACCGGATCGGCAGGCAGATCGTCGGCCAGAAAACAGGCCGCTTTAGAGGTGCCGCCGCGCATCCATAGACAGGGGATTCCGCGTTGCGCCATTTATTCCTCCACCTCATCTGCGCGGTCGTAATACCGCAGGCCCTTTTCCGCCAGACGCGGACGCATAGCGTAAATATCCAGCCCCAACTCGCCATTGCGCATCCGCTCACGTTTCGCAAGCTCATTGCTCATGCGGGCTTCCGCTTTATGGAGCACATCACGGACCCGGGCGTGGGGCAGCACCACGACGCCATCGTCGTCGGCCACTACGACATCGCCCGGCTGTACAAGCTGACCTGCGCATATCACCGGGACGTTAACCGAACCGAGGCTCTCTTTCACCGTCCCCTGGGCATAAACCTGACGGGACCAGACGGCGAATCCCATTTCCCGCAACGTTTGCGAATCACGAATGCCAATATCGCCCACCAGCCCGACCACGCCGCGCGATTGGAGAGACGTCGCCAGTAGATCGCCGAAGAAGCCATCGCCGCACGGCGAGGTCGGGGCCACCACCAGAATATCGCCGGCGCGGCACTGCTCGACCGCCACATGAAACATCCAGTTGTCGCCAGGCGTCACCAGCACGGTTACCGCGTTGCCCGCCCGGCTGACGCCCTGCTGAATCGGACGGATTGCCGGCCCCATCAGCCCCTGACGATCCCAGGCTTCATGGAGCGTCGCCACCCCGGCCGCCTCACAGCGGCGCAAAACCGCCTCGTCATGGCGCGGCAGGTGGCGGATCACAAGGCCTTTTTTATTTAACAGGTTCATGCCAGGTTCTCCGTTACGCGGGGGAAGATGCTCTGGAAGGCTTCGCCGTGAACGATATCGCGCGCGGCCGTGATGCCGATATTGCGCTTGGCCTGCACCCCGCGCTGCAGCGCCACGCGGGTGTAGTATTCCCACAGATGCTCCTGACCCTGCATGCACTGAATGGCCTGATACTTTTTCTCCCAGACGGCGGTGATGTCCAGCAACACATCGGGTTTCCAGTTGCACTGCTCCGGCTGGTGCGGTTCGAAACAGTAAACCGGGGGAGCAGAGACAATTTTCTCACCGGGGCGATAGCCTTCTGCCTGGGCGATAATCCGTGCTTCCTGCGCCAGATGGGAGGCCAGCGGATGATCGTAGTTATAGGGATCATGCAGGGAGTGCGTCAGGACAAAGTGGGGCTGGATACGGCGATACACATCCGCCAGACGAAATAGCGTCTCTTTATCGGCGCGCAGCGGATAATCGCCGATATCAAAGAATTCGACGCTGGCGCCCAGGATCGCGGCAGCGGCCTGCGCCTCTTCGCGACGCACCTGCTTCACCGCCTCCTCGGTCATGTTGCCTTTACGCCACAGTTTGGCGGACTCGCCGCGCTCGCCAAAGGATAAACAGACCACATGGACCTGATAGCCCTGCAGGGCATGCAGCGCTATCGCACCGCCCGCGCGCCAGACGAAATCGGCCGAGTGGGCGCTGACGACAAGGGCACTTTTTTCGCTAACCGGATGAGACATGATGGCTTCCTCTGTTGTTTTTTTTCAGCTTGTCATGTCCCGTCGTGGGGAGGTAATTCGTTAACTTGCGAAGGCTATGATTTTTATTTATGTTGTCGTCTCACTCACTTTTTCAGGCCTGACGAACAATGCTAAAGAGAAAGCACGATAAAATTATAAATATCATGCAGCTGCGCTTTTTCTGTCAGGTCGCGCTGCGCGGTAGCGTCTCACGCGCGGCCGATGACTTATTCCGCACGCAGTCAGCGATAACCCGGGCTATTCGCGATCTTGAAGCCGCGTTGAACGTCACGCTGTTCGAACGCCATTACAGCGGCATGGTGCCCACCGAGTATGGCAAGTGCATCCTGCCGCGCGCCCGGCGGGCGATTGACGACCTGCAGGCCATCCCGGCGCTGCTGCAGAAGCACCATACCCGCAGCAGCGGCCCGCTGGCGGACGCCGGCTGGCTGTTCAATACCCGCCGCTTAGCCATTTTTATTCAGCTCTATCACGTCAACCATACCCAAACCGTCGCGCAACAGTTGGGGATCACTCAGCCGGCGGTCAGTGCCGCGCTGAAGGTCCTGGAAAAAGGAGCGGATTCGGCGCTATTTCGCCGGACGCCAGAGGGGGTGCGTCCCACGCCTGCCGCAGAGCTACTCTATCCCCCGGTGAGCAGAGCGCTCAACGAGCTGGAAAACATCTGGAGCGATCTCGCTGCCCGTCGCGGGGTGTTGGAGGGCACCGTGCGCATTGGCGCCCTGCCGCTGAGCCGGACCCGGCTACTGCCCTCCGCCATCGCCGCCTTTCTGGCCCAGCACCCGGGCATCACCCTCATGACCAATGAAAGCCCGTATGAGTCGCTGGTCGCCGATATGCGGGCAGGTAATATCGATTTTATTATCGGCGCCCTGCGCCAGGATGAAGATCTCCCGGACCTCTGTAGCGAAGCGTTATTCGAAGAGGATATGTTGATTTTACTGCGTAATAACCACCCGCTGCTGCGCCATCCGGACCCGCGCAGCCAGCTGGCGACAGCGCAATGGGTGCTGCCGCGCGCCAACGCGCCGGCGCGCAATTTGCTGGATAAGGCGTTTGTCACCCTGGGGCTGCCGCTGCCCCAGCCGACGGTGGAGACCGGGGATGCGGCGATGGTGCGAGGATTGCTGCAGGGCTCCGACATGCTGGCGGCGGTCTCCGCCAGCCAGATGCGTTTTGAAACTGACAATGGGCTGCTCAGCGTGTTGCCGGTTCCCCTGCCCGATACCACCCGGCGTATCGGGCTGACGTTTCGCGCCGGCAGCCTGCCCTCCCCGGCGACGCAGGCGCTGTTGCGTTTTATTTATCAGCAGGTTCAGGACGGGGCCGTTTAACGTTTACCCGCCACCGAATAGGTTACCTGCTGGTTGCGCGTTTGCTGAAACGCCTCCAGCGTCTGCCCGCGCATCGCGGCGTAAATATGCAGGTTGGATACGCCGACCACCGCGCCCATTTTCTCCAGCAGGAAGAAGCTGGCGCCATACTGAATTAATCCCCGCCAGTCGCGCGCGTTGAGCAACTGCTGTTCCTCCTCACTCAGTCCGGCTTCGGCATAAAGCGACTGAGGCGACTGCAGAAAACGTTCACGCCAGGCAGGCTCAATCAGCCGATGCAGGAAACGGTTAAGCCGCAAGCCATTCAGGCTGCGCTCGTGGGTAAAAGGATAGGTTCCCGGCAGTTTCTCCACCCCGGCCAGCTGCTGCGCCATATGCTGGCGATGGCGCGTCAGGGTATCGACGGGGGGCAGGCGCGCATTGTTCTCAAGGATCAGCGTGGCGATACCGGTCATCGAGGGCAGGTAATAGTCGCGCCAGGTTTCGGTGACATTGGCTGATAGCGCGCCGCGCATCACCAGCCACATGATTACTTCGGACCCCTCCATCCCCCCCAGCTCGGCATATTCGCCAAGGGTCATTTCGGTAAGCTTTTCCGGGTCATTAACCAGCATATCAACAAACTGGGCATCCCAGTCGGGATTATTAAATCCGCAGCGCTCGCCATGAACCTGATGCGAGAGCCCGCCGGTCGCGACAATCGCCACATTGATATCTTCCGGGAAGCTTTCAATCGCCCGGCGCAGCGCCTGGCCGAGTTTGTAACAACGGCGCGCGCTTGGTACCGGAAATTGCAGCACGCCGATCTGTAACGGGATCACCGCCGTCGGCCACCCCTGCGCTTCATCCCAGGGCAACAGCGCCGAAAGCGGCGAGAAAAGGCCATGGTCGAGCTTTTTATCCATAAAGAACGACATATCAAACTCGTCGGCCATCAGGCTGGCGCCAATGTGCCTTGAGAGCGCCGCGTTGCCCTGGACCGGCGGCAGACAGCGCGGTCCGCCGCCTTCATCGGCAACGTCATATTGACTGTCGATTCCCAGCGTAAAAGTCGAATAGTGATCGAAGAAAAAGGCGGTCACATGGTCATTAAAGATGTACACCAGCGCATCCGGTTTTTTCTCCTCCAGCCAGCGCTGCAGCGGTTCGAAGCTCTGGAAGATCGGCGCCCACGCCGGGTCCTGCTGTTTATGATGATCGACCGCGAAGCCGATAGTCGGGGTATGAGAGACGGCGATACCGCCGAGAATGTTAGCCATCAGATAACTCCACTTATCGGTGTTCGAGGGGGGATGACAAAGCGTCAAGTTCTGCCTCTGTGAGTCGAGGCTTAGCGTGATTCATACGGTGCAACAAAATACAGATCCCCGCCAGGCAGGCCGGCAGCGCAAGCACCAAAAAGATCGACGAGTGTCCCGGCACGGCCAGCATCAGCATCCCGCCCAGCGTGGAGCTGAGGATAGCCCCGGTACGGCCGATACCATGCATCCAGCTGACTCCGGTAGCGCGGATCTCGGTTTGATAATAGGCGGGCGAATAGGCCTGCAGACCGTTCTGCGCGCCGTTAATGCACATCCCGCTGATAAAAATCAGCACCGACAGCGCCGCCGAACCGAAATCCATCACCCCCTGGGACAACAGGCACAGACAGCCGAGGAAATAGGTTGCCGCAATCACGGCTTTCGCCGAAGCGCGATCCATCAGCATACCGACAAGGATCCCGCCCAGCGGGCCGCCGAGCTGGAACAAGCCGGTCATCATCGCCGCCTGCTGCAGCGACAGCCCGCCGGAGCGGAGAATGGTTGGCAGCCAGCCGTTCAGCAGGTAAATCACGAACAGCCCCATAAAATAGGTTAACCACAGCGCTATCGTGCCGCGGGCATAGCCATGCCGGAACAGCTGCGCCACTTTGCTGCTCCGCGTGATGGGCGGCGCATTCAGCTGGAAAACGGTTTCAGCCGTAAACTGGCCCCCAAGCCGGTTAAGCGCCCTGGCAATCTGCTCGCCCGGTAGTCGGCGCGCCACCATGTTCATCGCCGACTCTGGCAACATCACGATCATAAAGGGGAGCACCACGAGCGGCAGCACGCCGCCAAAAACCAGCGCCGAGTGCCAGCTGTAATGCGATAACAAACCGGCGGCGATAAAGCCGCCGAGGCCGGAACCCACGTTAAAACCGCTGTACATCAGGGTGATCATCACCCCTTTACGCCGCTCCGGCATATATTCCGCCACCAGCGTGACGCAGTTGGGCATTACGGCGCCAAGGCCAAGGCCGGTGAGAAAACGCATCAGCGCCAGCTGCGTCGGGCTTTGCGCCACGGCGCCGGCCAGGCTGAACAGCGCAAACAGCGCCACCGACCAGAGTAAAATTCGCTTTCGGCCGTAGCGGTCAGAAAGCGGACCCGCTACCAGGGCGCCAATGGCGACGCCGAACATGGCCGCCCCAAGAATCGGCCCCATTTCGGCCCGGCTGATGCCCCAGTCTTCGATGAGCGCCGGGGCGACAAAGCCCATCACCGCGGCGTCATACCCATCCAGCATAATGATGATGAAACAGAGCAGCAGCACGTTCCATTGAAAGCGCGAGACCGGGCGGGTATCTATCCACGCTTTCACATCGACAACGTTCGTGTGATTCATAGGGTGACTTCCTCAAGCAGGCGGTACGAATGTTCTGGTTAGTGTTTTTTGAGTGGAACTTTCGTACTCAACTTAAGACAGGTCACGCAGGCTGTCCGGTTCGAAAATCCGGCGTCAGATATGAGTTTTATTTATAATGTGAGGGATACGACAAAAACCAGCCAGCAAAAAACCCGCAGCCAACGGCGGCGGGTCAGGGCAAGAGCAGCGTTTAGTGCTTCGGAATAATTAAATCGCCGCGCAGCGGGCTGCCGCCCGGGTTGTCCGTTTTCTCGGTCAGCCAGTTGACGATCCGCGATGCCATCGCGTCCATGGAATATTCAATCGCCGGGATAGTCGGGATACCGGGCAGCTGTAACGATCCGGCGAGGCTAAACACCATGACATTTTGCGGAACGGCGCGGTTAAACGCCTGCAGCTGCGGCACCACGCGCTGCGCCTGCTGTTCATCGCTCACCAGCAGCGCGTTAAAGTTCAGCGTCGTGGCGTTATTGACCAGCTCCTGCACCGCCACCGACGGCGAAGTATTATCCAGAAACACCAGGTTGCGATTAAACGGCAAAAAGTTTTTTTCCAGCGCGTGCTTGTAGCCCAGCAGCACCTGGTCGGCAAAGCCGCTGCTCTGCGGATGAATCAGCGCAATCTGCCGTCTCCCCTGGCTAATCAGATAGTGACAGGCGGTTTCGGCGGCGAAAGCATGATCGAACTGAATACTGTTGTCGCCTTCGCTATCGAGGCAGTCCACCAGCACCACGTCCGGGCGGTTAATATTCAGAGGAAAACGCGCGCCGATGATTAGCACGTTATCGCACAGCCCGCAGGTCAACTCCTCCAGAGAGTTCATCACGCCGTGGCTGGTGTTGGCGAAGCGCAGCAGCAGGTGTTTCTGGTGCTGGCTGAGCTGTTTTTCCAGGGCGTAGAGATAGCTGGTGGTTTGGTTGATGTTGTCCTGGGCGCAGATGACGCCGATGCAGCCGGTGGACTGGCTGAGCAACGACTGGGCTATCATGTTTGGCCGGTAATTGAGCGCTTCCGCCGCCTGCAGCACCGCCTGACGACTGGCTTCCTTCACGCCACGTGAGCCGCTCAACACTCGCGACACCGTGGCTTTGGAAACCCCGGCAAGTCGTGAAACATCATTGATTGTCGACATCATTTTCCCCTGCGCGGGCGCCGCGTCCCGCCAAAATCCTGTAAACCTGAATCGCTTCAATTATGACCAGCGCAGTATATCCATTTCGCCATTTGTTTGGAAACCGATTTTCCATTTCAGCGCAAAACATCGCCAAATCGACAGAATAATGTGAGCGAAATCCAATAAATCCGCCCTATAAGCAGGAGATCTTGACCACTATCACAGTTCTGCTTTTTATAAATGGAAACCGGTTTCCGTCTGATATCAAATCACCCACGCAATAACTTTTTACATTTTGAGGATGGTCGTCGATGTACAAGATTATGCTGTGCTGCTCTGCCGGGATGTCCACCAGTCTGCTGGTCAGAAAGATGGTTGAGGCGGCGAATGAACGTGACCTGCCGGTGCAGATTGACGCCTATGGCGTTTCCGAATTTGACATGCAGTTTCCGCAGTATCAGGTGGTGTTGCTTGGCCCCCAGGTGAAATACATGTTGAAAACCCTGTCTGACAAAGCGGCTTCCCTGAACATTCCCGTTCAGCCCATCGATACGATGGACTACGGTATGCAGCGGGGAGACAACGTCCTGAATTATGCTCTGTCGCTGATCCCAGCGGCGCACTGAGAGGTGTTGAAATGAGTTCTCTGTATCAGTCCATGATTGCCGTGATCGAGCAATCTATTACTCCGCTGGCAGGACGCCTTGGGCAGCAGAAATACGTTATCGCTATCCGCGATGGCTTCACTGCCGCCTTGCCGTTTATGATCATCGGCTCTTTCATGCTGGTATTTATCTTTCCGCCGTTTTCACCCGATACCACCAACGGCTTTGCCCGCGGCTGGCTTGATTTCTCCCAGCACTACCGCGAACAGCTGATGCTGCCGTTTAACCTCAGCATGGGCGTGATGACCTTC
>OGSL01000057.1_pt1 | contig 90845 bp, 79 predicted proteins | sample 1573881 | NCBI WGS metagenome assembly OGSL01 (sample SAMN03295838, study PRJEB24534) | human gut metagenome | isolation source: fecal sample 6 from infant 5 | host: Homo sapiens | place: USA: Pittsburgh, PA | collected 2014-07 | reverse complement strand
ATGTAACTGGTATTACTAATAAAGCCGATAGATTAATAGGCGATGTTTCTCCAGATGTAAGAAATATTACAAACAATGTAAGTAACACTTTGTCTCACGTTGAATCAGTTTCAAGTAACGTGTCTAATACTGTGGACTATGTTGCCGAATCTGTAACAGATACTGCAACTAATATTAAATACGGATTTTTAAACTCTACAGACTATGTTGGGTCTGCAAGAGATATTATTAATTTCGTAAAAAGTTTAGCTAAAAGATAATTAAAGAAGATTTTATAAGCCAATCGGAAAATTTCTGATTGGCTTATTGTAAATCTTTAAAATTTTTTATAATTCATGAAAACAATTGTAGAAATTGTTAAAATCCTATTGAAAAACAATTAATTTTTTGGTATGCTATTAAGGAAAGATGGGATAGAATGAAAAGAATAAAAATTATCTCAAATCCTTCATCTGGAAGTCAAACACACGCGAGAGATTTAACAAAATTGATTAATTATCTAATTGAGGATAATTTTGTCGTTCAGCTTTTCAAAACTAAAGGCAAGAATGACGCATACAATGAGGCGTTAAACACATCTTCTGATGATTGGGATTTGATAGTTATTTCAGGCGGAGATGGAACGGTTAACGAAGTTGTTCACGGAATTTGCGACAGCGATAGCGATATTCCAATTACGATTTACTCCACAGGTACAGTAAACGATTTCGCAACTTACTTAAACTTGCCATCAACACCTTACAAATTATATAGAATGATTAAAACTGGGAAAATAATAAAAAGTGATGTCGGAAAAGTTAGCAATGAAGACTCACACAGATATTTCATCAACGTTTTTGCAGTTGGAAACATAGCGTCTGTTAGTTATGTTACTGATAAAGCTCAAAAAGCGATTTTTGGTAGACTGGCATATATTGTAGAGGGGTTGAAAGAGCTTCCTAACACATTGAATCAGCCTATGGAATTGAAGATTAAAACAAAGGATGATTATTTAGAAGTAAAATCTCCTGTTATGATTATTTCCAATTCAAATACTGTAGGTGGATTTGAAAATATTTGCCCGCAAGCCAAAATTGACGATCAAAAGTTAGACGTTTTGATTATTAAGCATTCCCGTCTTAAAGAAGTTGCTCAGATTTTAATAGATGCTTTTAGTTCAAAGCATATTTACTCTGAAGATGTATTATATTTTCAAACTGATACTTTAACCATTGAATCTAATCAAACAGTTCCAGGAGATGTGGATGGAGAATATGGTGGAAATTTACCAGTGAAAGTTGAGATTAATAATAAACCAATAAATATTTTAGTAAGGAGCGATTAAATGTCATCACCAACAATTAAAGACGTAGCAAAACTTGCTGGAGTTTCAATTTCTACAGTATCTAGAGTTATGAATGATTCCAAGCCTGTAAGTCCAGAAGCACGTAGAAAAGTTTTAGACGCAATTGAAAAACTTGACTTCAAACCAAACGAATTGGCAAGATCTTTAGTAATGAAAAGATCCAATTTAATAGGCGTAGTAGTTAAGGATATCGGTATTCCATACATGGCACAAATTGTAAGAGGTGCTGAAGAAATTGGAAGAATGTACAAATACGATATATTATTGTCGTCTACATACGGCGATTTGGAACAAGAAAAGAAAATTATAGACTTCATGTTTACAAAGCAAGTAGAAGGGATAATTTTGATTTCTGAAGACATTGAACCAGAGGTTATATTCAAGTTGAAAGATCAAACTGTTCCTTATATCCAATTGGATAAATTCTGGAATATAAAAGACGTGCACACAGTACAAATCGACTACAAAGAAGCTATGATAAATATGATTAATCATATTTATGATTTAGGTCACAAGAAAATTTTATTTGTAAAGGAAAATCAAGACACTGAGATTGGTCAAGAAAAACTTAAAGGTTACAGACAAGCTTGTGATGACTTGAAATTAGAAAAATTTGAAATCTCATTAGAAGGAGTTTCAGTAAAAGATGGTTACGAAGCTGGGGATAAGATTTTCGAAATGAAAGATTCGAAAGACATAACTTGCGTAAGTTTTAGTGAAGACGCACAAGCAATTGGATTTATAAATTATTGCTATGATAATAACAAAAAAGTTCCAGATGATATTTCAGTATCTGGATTTGGCGATATACCAATGACAAGTATTTACAGACCTACTCTTACTACAGTTCAAGAACCTTATTATGACATAGGGGCTGTATCAATGAGAACTTTAGTAAAGGTTTTGAAAGAAAATAAAATTATCAACGAAAAGGCAATATTGGGTTCTCAAATAATGAAGAGAGAATCCGTAAAAGATATCAATTAAAATATTTTCCTGTTTAAAAAATCAATTAATAGGATATAAATAAAGTAGTCATAGGAGGATTATTATTATGGTAGAACAAAATGTTATAGTTAAAAACGAAACTGGTTTGCATGCTCGTCCAGCTGCATCTTTGGTACAATTTGTAAAAAATTTTGATGGTAAAGTTGAACTTATTAAAGATGGTAAAACAGCTAACGCAAAATCTATTTTCAACGTTATGGCTTTAGGTATTTCTCAAGATACTGAAGTTACTGTTAGATTAGATGGCGAAAACGAAGAAGAAAACTTAAAAAAACTAGTTGAATTTATAGAAAACTTAGAAGATTAATTAAATCAAGAATTTATAGCCGTCACTTTTGTGGCGGCTTTAGTTTATGAGGAGGTATTATGAGTTTAATTAAAAAAGGTATTATTGCAAGTGAGCAGATAGCAATTGGTAAAGTTAAACTTATGAAAAAACAGGAAGTTAAAATAAGTACCGAAAAAATTTCTGATGATGAAATAAAGCTTCACGTTGATAAATTTAATAAAGCTTTGAGTGATTACAAAACAATATTATCTGAAACAAAAGTTGACAATGATACACAAAAACAAGTAATAGAAGCTCATTTGAGTATGTTGGATGATCCTTTTTTATCAGAAAGTGTAATTTCAAAAATTAACGAACATTATTCAAGCGACAAAGCACTAACAGATACGATAGATGAAATGGTTGTTATGATGCAGTCACTTGATAATGAATACATGAGAGAAAGAGCATCCGATTACAAAGATATTGGTCAACAATTATTGTACAAAATTAAGGGAATTGAAAACCAAAAACTCGACTCATTAGAACCAAATACTATTTTGGTTTCAAAAGAACTAACTCCTTATGAAACATCAATAATTGATAAAGATAATGTTGTTGGATTTTTGATGGACTTAGGAGGAAAAACCGCACATACTTCAATTATTGCGCAAACCTTAGGCATTGCTTGTCTTGTTGGAATGAAAGATATTACAGAAAACGTCAATGATTCTCAAACAGTTATCATCGATTCATTTAAGGGAATATGTATAATTGATCCTGATGAAGAAACTCTTTTAGAATACAAAAAGAAAAAATCTGAACTGGATGATGAAAAATCAAGACTCGAAAAGAACAGATATAACAAAGCTATTACTAAAGATGGAAGAGACATTGATGTTATGACAAATATCGGCAACATCGAAGATTTAGAAAAAGGCTTGGAATCTGGTGCAGAAGGCGTTGGTTTATTTAGAACAGAATTTTTGTATATGTATAATGATAATTTTCCGACAGAAGATGAACAATTTGAATCTTATAAAAAAGTAGTCGAAATTTTAGATGGAAAATCAGTAATTATTAGAACTTTAGATATTGGTGGGGACAAAGAACTTCCTTACTACAAGTTTCCTAAAGAAGATAATCCATTTTTGGGTTGGAGAGCTTTGAGATTTTGTTTTGATATGAAAGATATTTTTGATGCTCAAATCAAAGCGATTTTGAGAGCTTCTGCGTTTGGAAAAATAAGAATTATGCTTCCTATGGTTATTTCAGTAGAAGAAATGGAAAAAGCTCTCGAAATAATTGAAAATAATAAAAAAGAGTTGAGAGATGCAAATATTGATTTCGATGAAAATATAGAGGTTGGTATAATGATTGAAACTCCAGCTAGTGTTATTGTCGCTGAAGATTTAATAGAATATGTTGATTTCTTTAGCATTGGAACTAATGATTTAACTCAATATATCTTGGCAAGTGATAGAGGAAACGAAAAAATTTCAAATCTTTACAACACATACAACCCAGCAGTTTTAAGAGCTATCAAAAAAGTTATCGATGTTAGCCACAAACATGAAAAATGGACAGGAATGTGTGGAGGATTTGCAGGAGATACCAAAGCGACGAAACTTCTCTTAGGTATGGGATTAGATGAATTTTCTGCCCCAGCAGCTTCAATTCCAAAAATTAAGGATGTTATCGCTAACAATTCATTTGAAGAAGCTAAAATTTACGCAGATGAAATTTTACAAATGAAAAAAACTTCAGAAATTGAAAGGAAAATATCTGAATAAATATTTTGTTTTAAAATTCTGATATTTAATGATAAAATTGTATTGGTGATTATATGGAAATCAAAGATTTACAATTTTTTAAAGATAAAGATATTTACGATTGTGATTTACAAGAGGATAAGTACATTGTAAATACAGATTCTGGTAAATATATCGTTGAAATATATGAAGGGGATTTGGAGTCTTTTTTGAACTACAACAAACAAAATAATTATTTGTTGTATGAATTAAATGACAAGTTTGCAAAGATTGAAGATAGCGGATTTGAAAATGGTCACACTTTTGTGATTAAAAAATTTATTCAAAATCTTACAGATCAAATCTCTACTGAACAACAAATACAACTTGGAAGTGAAATAGGAAAAATTCTCAGAAAACTTCACGAAAATAGTCAAATTAACGATGATACTACTTGGTCAAAGATTTTTAATTATAAAATAAATAATCTTATATACAATTACTCAATGACTAACTTCAGAGGAGATAAGGATTATATTGTTTTCGATTACATTGAAAATAATAGATATTTAATTGAATCGAGGAAGTTGAGCAATATTTATTTGTTTGATAATTTATGCTCTATCTATGCTGATGATAATAATTTGAATTTTGTATCGAAGAATGTAAGTTATATGGCAGACTCTTTTTTTGAATTTAGAAAAATCAACGAAGTAGATGAGAAAAATAGAATTTTCTACTATTCCTTATTAAAATCTTATTTTAATGGGAAAATTCCTAGACTATTTTACAGAATTCTCGCAATATATACTATATTGGATATACTGGAACCAAAATTAAATGGAGAAAAAGAGGTTGATTTGACAGGAGAATTTGATAGAATTTTAAAAATTTACAATGATTTTGATTGTATAATTCCTGTGTGGATTAAGGAAACTGAGGAAAAAATAAAGGAGCTTAGCGATGAAAGTAAGTTGTAAGTTTTGGTTTGAGGATGACGATGGTAAGAAATTTTTCGGAAAAGGAAATTACATTCTTCTAAAAGAAATAGACAAGACAAAATCTTTGAACAAGGCTTCAAAAAATCTCAAAATGAGTTACAGTAAAGCTTTTAATATCATAAAAAATAGCGAAAAAATTTATGGTGAGAAGTTTGTGGATACTGAAATCGGAGGAGCCAACGGCGGAGGGTCGACGTTAACTGAAACAGGGGAAAGATTAATCAAAGAATATGAAAAAGCTATGTCAAATTTTACCAGAACTAGCAATAATTTAACAGAAAAAATTACAAAAAATTCCTAAAAAGCTTGTATTTTTTATAAAATCAGTGTAATATATATTTATCGAAGTGTCTTAATAATTAAAATCTCAATGTTTAGCATTGGGATTTTATATTTGGATACTATTTTTAATTTATAAAAGGAGTTAAAATGAAGAAAGTAGTTTTAGCATTAGGTGGAAACGCTCTCGGAAATTCACCTGAAGAACAAATCAAAGCTGTTAGAAAAACCGCTGTATCTATAGTTGATTTGGTTGAAGATGGCAACGAAGTTATCGTTTGCCATGGAAATGGTCCACAAGTTGGTATGATTAATTTAGCTATGGAAACTGCTCATAATTCTAATCCACAAATTTCTAACATGCCATTTGCAGAATGTGTTGCTATGAGTCAAGGATACATAGGATACCATTTACAAAAGGCTATCAAAAACGAATTATCAAAAAGAAACATGAAAAACGCAGTGTCTACAATAATTACACAAGTTAAAGTAGATAAGGATGATGAAGCTTTTGCTAATCCAACAAAACCAGTGGGATTATTTTATTCAAAAGAAGAATCTGAAAAACTTGCCGCTGAAAGTGGATATACTTTCAAAGAAGATGCAAACAGAGGATATAGAAGAGTTGTTCCATCTCCAAAACCAATTGATATAATTGAAAAAGAAGAAATCAATACTTTGATTAAGAAAGATTTCATAGTTATAGCTGGAGGTGGCGGTGGAATTCCTGTCGTAGAAAATGATGGACAATTAGAAGGTATAGGAGCTGTTATAGATAAGGATTTCACTTCAGAAAAATTAGCTGAGATTTCTGATGCGGATTTGTTAATCATTTTAACTGCAGTAGAAAAAGTATGTATTAATTACGGAACAGAAAATGAAGAAGGCTTGGATGAATTAAATTTATCTAGAGCTCAAAAGTTAATAGAAGAAAAACAATTTGCAGAAGGATCTATGCTTCCTAAAGTTAAGGCTTGTTTGAATTTTATTCAGTCAGGTGAAGGTAAAATTGCTTTGATAACTTCTTTGGAAAAAGCAAAAGAAGGAATAAATGGTTTAATAGGAACTAGATTTGTAAAATAATAATAGTACTTCCAAAACAAGAATTGATTTGATGTTTTTGGAAGTATTTTTTTATTGCTCTTTAAATTATTTTGAATTTAATATAGAATATACTTTAATGAAATTAAAAGGAGAGTGTATATGGAAAAGAATTCGAATTCATTATTTGATTATTATGGTAAGCCTTCGATGCTTAAATCATTTCCAATAGCAATGCAACACTTATTGGCTATGATTGTGGGTAATGCGTTGCCATCAATAGTCTTGGCGAGTGCTTTGAAATCAAGTGAACATGCAATTACAGATGCACAAGCAATTTATTTGATTCAAGCGGGAATGTTTATTGCTGCAATAGCGACGTTATTGCAATTGTATCCAGTTTTAAAATTTGGTGCAAAATTACCAGTTATTATGGGTGTTAGTTTTGCTTATATTCCAGTTTTATTATCAATTGGTAAGCAATACGGAATAGGTGCTGTGTATGCGTCACAGTTGATTGGTGGTATTGTAGCGATATTCACAGGAATGTTTATTGGAAAAATTAGGAAGTTTTTCCCACCGATTGTGTCAGGAACAGTTGTATTAACTATTGGGCTTAGTTTGTATTCAGTTGCTGTAAATTATATGTCAGGTGGAAATGGACCTATGCAAGGCGAAATCAGAAATTGGGTTGTGGCAATCATAACTTTGTGCGTTGTTTTGTTTTGTAATATGTTTATGAAAGGTTACATAAAATTAGCAGCGATTTTGGTAGGAATTATTGTGGGATACATAATATCATTATTTTTAGGCATGGTTAAATTTGACAATGTTGTTAGTGCGTCTTGGTTTATGCTTCCACAAATTTATCCATTCAAATTCCAATTCCATTTGGACGCTATCTTGACTATGTCAATTATGTATATTGTAAATTCTGTTCAAGCAGTGGGAGATTTAACTAGCACTACTATTGGAGGAATGGATCGTGAGCCTACTGATGTAGAGTTATCTGGTGGTATCAAGGCAAATGGTATTGTAAGTGTTATTGGTGCATTTATCGGAGCACTTCCAACTGCGACTTATTCACAAAACGTAGGCATTGTTTCAATGACAAAAGTAATTGCCAGAAAAGTTTTGTTGATTACTGCTAGTATGGTATTTGTCTGTGGACTGATTCCAAAATTTGGAGCATTGATGCTTTCAGTTCCACAAGCAGTAATTGGTGGGGCAACTATATCAGTATTTGCACAAATAGCTATGAGTGGTATGAAACTTATAACTTCAAGTGAAATGAGCGTAAGAAATACAACTATTGTTGGATTGGGAGTTGCACTTGGTATGGGAATCACACAAGTTGGTCCAAACGCTGTAAGATATTTTCCACAATGGTTCAGAATGGTGTTCACAGCATCACCTGTAGTCGTTGCAACGTTGATAGTATTTTTCTTGAATATTATTATTCCAGAAAAAACATTAGAACAAGAAGAAAAAGAAAGAAAAGAAATAGACTAAAAAAATCCCTCGCAAGAGGGATTTTAATATTTCATATATTTTTTATCAATGTACCTTTTTAGTACGAATGAAAGGTGTGAATACCAAGTGAATCCTTTGTAGTATAATAGTGCTTTTTCATTTCCACAATATAAAATTTGCATAGGGTCTGTGTCAGGAACATAAGATTCTAATTTCTCATCGTTCAATGTATGTGCAATATTTTTCATTAATATTGGCGATTGTCTTATAGCGTATACTCCAGCTTTTGGTAAATTAGGGTATTTGTCGATACTAACACAATCTCCAACGGCAAATATTTTGTCAGAAATTCTCATGTATTCATCGGAAATCAAGAAGTTTTTATCAGTAGTATTTAGATTTCCAAAATCAACGTTCACACCGCTAGAACCAATGCACATAATCAATTTATCAAAATCAATATCAATTTCATCAATAGAAGATACATTTTTGTTTTCGTAAACTTTTATACCTTTTTTCTTTAATAACTTTCTGGCTTTTTCATTAGCTTTGTCGCTGAATCCTTCCATATTCACACTGCCTCTTGTTACTATGGATATATTCTTATCAGGATAGATAGTTTTGAGCACAAAAGCTAATTCCAATCCACTTGCACCAGCTCCTAATATAAGGATATTTTTATCAGTATCTTTGATTTTTTCTTTTAAATCAATAATTGTATTGATAGGTTTGGAATTTATTACATTTTCTCCAGTTCCAATAGTTTTTTGAGTCGCTCCTAAATTAATACTCAAATAATCGTAGCCTACTGTGTGATTTTTTGCTATAACTTTTTTGTTTTCATCGTCGATTTTTACGATTTTATCGAAAATCAAATCTGCTCTGTATTTTTCGCAAATTTTTCTTACATCAAAGCATATCTCATCATGAGTGTATACTCCTTCCAAAAAACCAGTATACATACCAGAATAATACTGGTATTCATTGTCTGTTATAACAGTTATTTTAATATCTGGATATTTTTCTTTTATATTTTTGATTACAAAAATATGCCCGTGACCGCAGCCACACAAAACTAAATGCTTCATTTTGTCTCCTTCAGTAAATTTTTTATTTATAATTATATATATCATATCAGAAAAGTAAAGCAATGTTAAATTCATTCTTCGTTTGACAATATTGTTAATAATTGCTAATATTATATTGTATAGAAGATATCTATATTTACACGATAACAACGTTTACGTTATCAAATGAAAATCGATAAATTTTTATTAAGTTTTTTAATTGTAAGCAAATGTTATCGCAAAAATTTAAGGAGGACATTATGTCAAAAGTTTACAAAAAAATAATTGCTTTATTTCTTTGTTTAAGCATGGTTTTTGCCACTGCATGTGGTGGTGCTGGCAAAGATTCATCTGATAATGGAAAATCATCAGATACAAATGAAAAGAAAGAAAAAGTAAAAGTAACTATGGTTACTGACCAAGGTGGAATTAACGATAAATCTTTCAACCAATCAGCATATGAAGGATTTGAAAATGCTAAAAAAGAAGGATGGTTGGATTACAGATACATCGAATCACACAAAGAAGCAGAATATGCACCAAATATGGAAACAGCATTGGATGATGAAAGTGATGTAATATTTACAATTGGATATGCATTATTTAAAGCAACAGATGCTGCAGCTGAAGCTAATAAAGAACAAAAATATGCAATAATAGACAATGCAAATGTAGAAAAAAGACCAAACATGATTGGGGTTTTATTTGCAGATAACGAAAACTCATTCTTAGTTGGCTACATCGCTGGTATGACAACTAAAACAAACAAAGTTGGTTTTGTTGGTGGTATGAAGAGTGATGTAATTGATAGATTTGAATACGGATTCAAAGCTGGTGTTAAAGAAGCTGAAAGACAAAAGAAACAACCTATTGAATTCCAATCACAATATGCTGATAATTATGCTGCACCAGATAAAGGTAAATCAATCGCTAACTTAATGTATCAAAAAGGCGTAGATGTTATATTCCATGCAGCAGGTGGTACAGGTTATGGTGTTATTCAAGCTGCTATCGACAATAACAAATACGTTATAGGAGTTGACAGGGATCAATCAGCTGATGCTCCGAAAAACATGTTAGTTTCTACAGTAAAAGGAGTTAATGTTGCTGTTCAAAAAATCTCAAAAGATCTTAAAGATGGTAAGTTTGAAGGTGGAAGCACAGTAACTTATTCATTAAAAGATGGAGATGCTGTAGATATTGCTTATGCTAAAAATGATTTAGTTGCACAAGATGTTAAAGACAAAGTAGAAAGCTTAAAGAATGACATCAAAGAAGGAAAAATCAAAGTTCCACAAAACGAAAAAGAATTTGCAGAATTCGGATTTGATAAATAAGGTTGAGAACAGGGATTGAAAAATCCCTGTTTTTATAACTGTTTTTAAAGATGAAAGGGAAAAACATGAACGATGAAAAAAACATTGTTGTAGATTTAAAAGACATATCAAAATCTTTTGGCAGCAATAAAGTACTTGATAATGTAAATTTCACGCTCCATGAAGGAGAGGTTCATGCTTTGTTAGGTGAAAACGGAGCTGGGAAGACAACTCTAATGAATATACTTTATGGGTTGTATGAACCTACATCGGGAAGTGTTACAGTAAAAGGAAAAACTTTTGATCAAATGACTCCTAAATTAGCAATACAAACTGGTATAGGAATGGTGCATCAACACTTTATGCTTATAGAGCCATTTACAGTTTACCAAAATATTGTTTTAGGAAAAGAAATAACAAGTAAAGGCGGAATTCTAGATAATAAAAAATCTATCGATGCTGTAAAAGAATTGTCTGAAAAATACGGTTTGGTGATTGATCCAGAAGCAAAAGTTGCTGATATTTCAGTAGGAATGCAACAAAGAGTAGAAATCTTAAAATGTTTGTATCGTGGAGCGGATATCCTAATATTTGACGAACCAACAGCGGTTTTGACTCCACAAGAAATAGATGATTTCATAAAAATTGTAAAAAATCTTACAGAACTAGGAAAATCTATTATAATAATCACACACAAACTGTCTGAAATCAAAGCGATGGCAGATTATTGTACTGTTATTAGACGTGGTAAATTTATAGATAAATTAAATGTCAAAGAAATCGATGAAAATATCTTAGCTGAAAAAATGGTAGGTCGTGATGTAAGATTTAACGTTGAAAAACAAGACCAAGAACCAGGCGAAGTTGTATTAGATATCAAGGATTTAGTTGTAAAAGATTCTAGAAACATTGATGTTGTAAAAAATTTAAATCTTCAAGTTAGAAGAGGAGAAATCGTCGGTGTAGCAGGGGTAGATGGTAATGGACAGTCAGAACTTATTGAAGCTATTACTGGACTTAGAAAGATAGAATCTGGAAAAGTTACATTAAAGGGAAAAGACATTACAAATCATTCTCCAAGAGAGATTATAGATTCTGGAATGAATACAATTCCAGAAGATAGACAAAAGCATGGACTTATATTAGATTATTCTATTGCTGATAATTTGATATTAGAAAATATCAAAAAGAAACCTTTTAGCAAAGGATTGAAATTAGATTTTAATGCTATAAATGATAATGCTAAGGAATTGATAGAAAAATTTGATATTAGACCTAATGATTATAATCAAAAAACAAAGAATTTATCAGGCGGTAACCAACAAAAAGTAATTATTGCTAGAGAAATTTCGAACAATCCGGACTTGTTAATAGCAGCTCAACCTACGAGAGGATTGGATGTAGGTGCTATTGAATTTATTCATAAATATTTAGTGGATCAAAGAAACAAAAACAAAGCAGTTTTATTAGTTTCTTTTGAACTGGACGAAATTATGGACTTATCTGATAATATTGCGGTTATTTTCGACGGAAAAATCGTAGGAGAAAAATCTTCCAAAGAAACTAACGAATTGGAACTTGGTAGATTAATGGCTGGAGGTATTGTAGATGAACAATAATAGTCAAAAAATTTCAATATTTTCAAAATACAACAAGCTATTTTTCATGCTTTTATCTATTTTAATAGGTCTATTGGTAGGGGCTTTAGCTTTAATATTAGCTGGATATAATCCATTAGAAGCATATAAGTTAATGCTTGAAGGTATATTTAAAAGACCCAAAAATGTTGGATGGACAATTGTAAATGCTATTCCAATAATCTTTACAGGTTTGGGTGTTGCATTTGCTTTTAAAACTGGGTTATTTAATATTGGAGCAGAAGGTCAATACATTGTAGGAACTATGGTAGCCTTTTTGTTAGGATATAATCTTCATTTACCAGCATTTATTCACGTTCCAGTCGTAATAATTGTAGGAATGTTGGCCGGTGCATTGTTTGGAGCTTTATCTGGATTTTTGAAAGCAAAATTTGGAATCCACGAAGTTATCTCTACAATAATGCTGAATTGGATTGCATTTTATTTAAACAACATGGTTGCAAACTATCCGAAATTCAAAGCACCTAACTCAATGGGTACTCATGAAGTTCAAGAAACAGCGAAGATTACATTGATGCAAAATGTAAAAGGACTTCCTAAAGCAATTGATAACTTCTTCAAAGCACCTATTCACATGGGATTGATATTGGCAATAGTTGCAGCAATTTTGTTATGGTATATTTTGAAGAAAACAAACTTGGGATACGAATTAAAAGCTGTGGGTCTTAACCAAGATGCAGCGAAATACGGTGGAATAGATGTTAACCATAAATTGACATTATCTATGGCAATCAGTGGAGCTGTGTGTGCTCTTGGTGGAATCACTCAAGTGTTAGGATATAGATACACAATTTCAGCTTTATCCAGCATGGAAAATTTTGGATTTGACGGACTTGCAGTAAGTTTACTTGCAAACAATAATCCAATTGGATGTATATTCTCTGGATTGTTCTTCGGTGGATTAAAATACAGTGGGGCTAATGTTCAGAGAGTTTTGCATGCGCCAACTGAAATGATTAACATAATTATGGGAACAATAATTTTATTCACTGCAATTCCATTGATGTTTAGAATAATAAAATCGAGATTTAAAAATAAAGGAGGCAAATAATGAACTTAGTACTTTTAGGATTAGTAATAGGTAATACATTAATCAATGCGACTCCTATTTTATACGCTGGACTAGGTGGAATGGTTTCTGAAAAATCAGGAGTTACAAACATCGGGCTTGAAGGTATGATGACAATCGGAGCTTTGATTGCAGCGACTGTGGGATACTATACACATAACCCTTGGCTAGCATTTTTGTGCGGTGGACTTAGTGGAATGGTATTTTCATTGATACACGCAATTGTATCCATTTCATTTGCAGGAGATCAAACTATTTCTGCAATAGCTATCAACTATTTAGGACCAGGTGTTGCACTATTTGTTTCAAGAATATTTTTTAACGGAGCAACTCAAACTAAATCAATCGAAACACAATATAAGATTCCAGTCTTATTTAATGGAATTGAAAACAAATTCTTAGCGAATATAATTTCTCTTCCAGTTACAGTATACTTGGTATTTGTTTTGGTGTGCTTGATTTATATATTCATGTACAAAACAAAATGGGGAATGAGATTGATTGCAGTTGGTGAACATCCAAAAGCAGCAGAAACATTAAACATAAATGTATTTTTTGTTAGATACATGGCAGTTTTATTCTCTGGATTTATGGCAGGTTTAGGTGGAGCTACAATGTCAATATCATTAGTATCTTCATTCTTCCCGGCATTAGTAGCTGGTCAAGGTTTCATAGCTTTGGTAACAGTAATATTCGGTAAATGGACTCCTCAAGGTGTTATGCTAGCAGCTTTGTTTTTCGGATTTGCACAATCAATATCTGTTGTATTAGGTGGAACAAATCTTCCAATACCTTCAGAACTAATATCAATGATTCCTTATGTAGCAACATTAGTTGTTTTGATATTATTCGGAGGAAAAACAAAAGCACCGACAGCAGATGGAATACCATATTTAAAAGACGATATAGCAATATAATAGAAAAAATAACGGTAGTGTGAGGAATATCACACTACCGTATTTTATTTAAAAACTATATTAAATGACGCTCAACGTAAAAACTCAAAATTTTACCATCATAAGAAATAATACCAGAGTCAACCATTGAACCAAGTAAATTGATATCATTATAATCCGATTCCCAGCCCAATAAATTTGCGTAGTAATCTTCTATCTGAGGAGATCTACTAACATTGATAAGTCGTGTCATGTCTTCAAGATGTTGTGGAGTTTTTGCGGGGATTCCTTCAGCAATTATAATTAACTTATCGTCTTTGAATTCTGAATTTATTCTTATACTTTTTGTGTCGTACATGAAAAAATAACTTAAAATTTCCGACACGATTAATTTAGCTTTTTTTTCTTCGTTACTAATCATCGTTTTTTAACCTCACTCTCATTAAGAAATTATCCATTTCGCTAAATACTGGAACCAAAATTCCAGCTACAAACCCTCCTGAAAAACCATTATTGTACAGATTAACACCGCCGTGAACCACTCCTATATTTAGAACCATTGCCATGTGCAAAAATCCTGCCAACACACCTCTGAAAAATCCAAATTCACCAGCTATAGGAGCAAGTGTCGTTCCAAATAATGCTGCCAAAAGACTGGATGTTGATAGAGGATTAAATGTATTCAAAATAGATGCCAAGAATACACCAATTAAAATAGGAATAGTGTTTTTAGGATGTTTACCAAATGCTGAAAATCCAGTTACAGTAAAAATTCCGCCGATAATAGGGCCACTTATATGACCACCCACAATAATGATATATGTTGTAGCTATAAGCCCCATTATGCCCATATTAATCATAGTTTGGTACAAACCATCAAGTGATATAAAATCAGTCGCTAATCTACCTGAATTATACATAATATTTTCGTAACCGTGAAAAGACATATTATTTTTGATAAATCCCAATAAAAATATTGAGATAAAAAGCAAATACAAAAATATTATTATTCTAATATCATTAACTGGGTATACCATGTTTACAGATTTTATGTTCACATTAAACATCCTTAAAATTCCTACATAAAGCATACCGATTATCCCAGCTGTAAATCCCATATTATAAAGATTATAACCTTGGTGGAATCTCAAAAAAGCTCCTGATAAAGGCACCATAATAATACCAATACTTATTCCAACTAGATAACTTATTATAATTGAATGAACAATTGATAAGCTGAAGTCAAAAGCGATTTCGCTGACCAAAGGACCTAATGCACTACCAAATAATGCTGGAAGTATTACAGATGCTTTTGATGTGTTTTCTATTTTAGCATAAAGCAATACACCAATTGTTATTGGAATTGTATTGAAAATATTTTTTCCGAAAAAAGCAAATCCGGTCATTGTAAAAATAGCCGCAACTCCTGGACCAGAGATAACAACCTTAAAACTATACGACAATAGTGTTGATAATAAACAAATCAACCCCGCATTAAAAAACGCTGCACCAATATTCGCTAAGTACATGTAGTCTGTAATTAAAGTACAAGGACTTTTAATTATTGTTATTAAACCAGTAAAAATTTCTGTGGGAGAATTGAACAAAAAAGATACTAACATCAAAATAGCTGATAATAAGTAAAAAAGTTTGTATATTCCCATTGAGTGAAAAACTTTTTCTTTATCTTTCATAAGACCTCCATTTATAATTTAGTATATTTTATTATAAAGAAGTATAAATTTCAACAAAAAAGGAGCGATATTAAAATATCACTCCATAAAATTCTAGTTAGGTTTGTTTAAAAGTCTGTTTTTTAATTCTTGTTCCATTGCCATTAATTCTTGTTTTGCTTTTACTCTATTTTCGTGACCTTCGATTTGAATGTTTCGAACTTCATCTAATGCACTGATAAGTTGCTCGTTAGTGTGTCTAATTGTTTCGACATCAACAATTCCTCTTTCGGTTGCTTTTGCAGTTTCTATAGTACTCATCTTCAATGTGTCAGCGTTTTTACGCAATAAATCATTAGTCAAGTCTGTAACCTTCTTTTGCGCTTCTGCTGCTTGAGAGTTATGATAAACACCTAATGATAAAACCATTTGGTTTTTCCAAATAGGAATAGTATTTACTATTGTAGATTGGATTTTTTCTACCATAACAGCATTTGAAGATTGCACCATTCTTATTTGGGGAGCCATTTGCAAACTCACCATTCTCGTAAGCTCAAGATCGTGTAATTTTTTTTCGAATCTAGTAGCCAAATCTCTTAAATCATTTGCTTTTTGCGCAGTGATAGAATTAGGAGAATTTTCGGCTTCTTTGAGCATATTTGGAAGTTCTTCATTTCTTACTTGATCCAATTTCTTTTGTCCAGCAAGAATGTACATGCTTAATTCCTTAAAATATTGTTCATTTAGCTTATACATTTGGTCTAACAATGAAATATCTTTCATCAAAGTAATTTGATGATTTTCTAAAATTTTTGAAATCTCATCTACATTTTTTTCAGCCTTTTCGTAGTTTGCTCTCAAAGCAGTAATTTTATTGGCACCTTTTTTGAAAAAACCAAACACACCTTTATCTTCAGTTTCATCAAATGATTTTAATTCTGTAACAACGGAAGATAAAAGATTACCAACTTCTCCAAGATCTTTTGTCTTTACTGAATTTAAAGTTTTTTCAGAGAAACTAGCGATTTTCTTTTGGGCTCCAACTCCGTATTGTAAAACTATGTTGGAATTAGATAAATCAATTTGTTTAGCAAATTCATCAACAGTTTTTTGTTCCTCAGGAGTAAGGTTAACTTTTTGTTCAAATTCTGGGTAAAAAACTTCATCTTCTTTAATTTCATTTAGTGTAGGTTCTTCTACATCCAAAGTCAATTTAATAGGTTTATCTTCCATTATTCAGCACCTCTCTTAAACATAGTATTTTTCTCAATCAATCCATCTTGTGACAACAAAGTATTCATAACTTCGATTTCCGAGTTAATATTCAAAATATCATCGCTGTACAAATCTGTTAAAAGCTTTGAAAAAGCTTTATTGATATTTTGAATAGCATTTTTAATATCATTTTTTGATTTTTCTACGCTTAATATATCATTCTTTTCATTTTCAAATTGAATGTAATTTTTCACCAAATTTATAGCAGTTGGAGTGTAATAATCAACGAATTTATTAAGTCCATTGACATCAGAATTTTCGTTTTGAATTTGATTATTTATCGACACTAACAAATCTTTTAATTTAATGACATCTTGTTTGAAATCAAAATCCTTAACAGATGTGATTAAATTTTCAGTTATCGTAATATAATTAGTAATATCTCTGTTAGATTCAATCTCTTTTTGGTTTTCTTCTGATTTGTTTTCATCTAAATAATGAGCTTTGTAAGCATCGTAGCTTGTTCTATCTAACAAAAACAAATGACCGTTTTCCACAACACGAGCTTGAGGAAAGTATCTTTTGTTTATGAAATAAATTAGTTCCTTACTACATTTTTCAACAGGAAGATTAACTGCTGATGCAAAATCTTCTACGTTTAAAATTTTATTGTCTCCAATTTCTGTTTTGTATCTTAAAAATCGTTGTAATTTTGATGCGTGAATATGTGACAAAAATCCCACAACACCAAAAGCTAAGCTTACCATAATACCAGAAAACAGATCGGGTAAACTATGGGTCAACGATGAGACAGAGCCAAATAAAGTCATAGCGCCTATAGCATAACTAATATTTCTTAGTGCAAAGTAGTTTTTAGGATTAATCTTTTTTTGGGTTACTAACTTAGAGTCTTTGTTTGCCAGATATTGTTGTTTCGGTTTCGGTTTTAGATTAAATGTGTTCATAACTACATTTAAACCGTTTTTTGATAAATCCAACGCCATATCAATAGATTTTTCTATTATTTCACCAACTTTTGAAAAATCATTGTCGCTTATAGCGTTATCTATATATTCTTCTAATTTGTTTTTCTTCATTTCACACCTTCCTATTACTATTGTATCATATATAGTAGTTGAAATTAAATGAATTTTATTTACAAAAAATCAAATTGATTTTTAAATATTGCTTTGACTTTTAAATATTTTCAATTCAGTTTATAATAGTATTAGATTTTCAAAATAAAATACAGGAGGATATATGGAAGAAATAAGTGCAGGTGGGGTTGTTATCAATAATGGTAATGTTGCTGTGCTTAAAAAGTTCCGTGGTGAATGGGTTCTTCCTAAAGGTAGGGTAGAGAAAGGAGAAAGCTTAGAAGAAACTGCAATTAGAGAAGTTTTTGAAGAATCGGGACTAAGAGCTGAGATTGTTAAGTATATTGGATATGTAAAATATAAATACAGACACATGGATGGCACGAAAGTTCTTAAAACAGTTCACTATTTTTATATGGTAACGAAAGATAATAATATTATCCCACAAAGAGAAGAAGGCTTTGCAGAAGGAGATTTTATGAATCTCGACAAAGCTTTAAGATATGTGCGTCACAGCGCAGAAAAAAATATGATAAAAACAGCTAAATCGTTTATAGAAAAAAGGTAAAGATATGAGCTTTTCATCTGATATTAAAACTGAAATAATAAGTAATCTTGATGACTATGATGTTTTGGCAATGCTATCAGCTTTTACTAAAACAATAGGAACTTTAAATTATAATTCATTAGGTGTAAAGATTACATTAAAAACAGAAAGTAATCCAGTTGCAAGATTAATCTTTTCTAATTTAAAAAAACATTACAATTATGAATGTGATATGAAAGTTATTCACAACAATAATCTTCGTAAGAAAAATATCTACGAAATATTGATTGATGATAAGATATCAAAACAATTTTGTGAAGATACGCACACTTCAACTAGCCCTTTTGACTTTGATTTGGGAATTGATGAAGAATTAATTGATTCTAATATCAAGAAAATTAGTTTCCTACAAGGCGCTTTTTTGGGGACGGGTTTTTGTTATGACCCATCAAAAATGTATCATTTAGAGATGATTTTTAAGCAAGAAAATGTTGGTAACCAAGTGAAAGATTTACTTCAAGGTTTTGGAATAAAATCTTCTATTTTTGAGAGAAGTGAAAATTATGTTTTGTATATCAAAGAAGCAGAAGCAATTTCTGATTTTTTGAGTTTGGCTAAAGCATATAATAGTGTTTTAAAACTTGAAAATATCAGAGCATTCAAAGATATAAAAAATAATGTCAACAGAAGGTTTAATTTTGAGACAGCAAATTTGAATAAAACTGTTGATGCTGCTTTGAAACAAAAGCTTATAATAGAAAAAATTGAAAACACGATAGGTCTTGAATCGCTAGATCCGCTATTGTTGGAATTAGCTTATGCCAGAATAGAAAACCCAGATGTTTCATTAAAAGAATTAGGAGAAATGATGACTCCTAAGATTTCAAAATCTGGAGTTAGTTACAGACTTAATAAACTTAAAAAAATTGCTGATGATTTATAATTGTCAGCAATTTTTCTTTTAAAATAACCAAACTTATTATAAAATAAGGCTAAAGGAGTTTGAAATGATAGATACGTTTACGCATTTACATGTTCATACAGAATACAGTTTACTAGATGGATTTTCCCCAATAGAAAAACTTTTAGATAAAGTTAAAGAATTGCAAATGAAATCCATTGCTATTACTGATCACGGTAGTATGTTTGGAACAGTAAAGTTTTATAAGGAATGCAAAAAAAGAAACATAAAACCTATTATTGGTTGTGAAATCTACACGACTAATAAGGATCATAAAATTAAAAATCCAGAAAATAAATTCTACAATCATTTAGTTCTTTTGGCTAAAAATCAAATAGGTTATTCTAATTTGATGAAAATTGTGTCACTTGGATATGTTGAAGGATTTTATTATAAACCAAGGGTGGATAAGGATACTTTGAGAAAATATTCTGAGGGAATCATTGCTTTGTCTGCTTGTTTGAAAGGAGAAGTACAAGAATCTCTAATTAGATATGGATATGATAAGGCAAAAGATGTTGCAAAGGAACTAAAAGATATTTATGGAGAAGATTTTTACTTAGAATTACAAAACCATTCTTCACGAGAAGATATGGTAGTTATGGAAAATATTCCAAAAATCGCTAAGGAATTAGATATCGGACTTGTGTGTACTAATGATGTTCATTATATTGAAAAAGAAGATTATAAAATACACAATATTTTGATTTGTCTTCAAACAGGCAAAACAATCGAAGAAGACAATAAAATGAGTTACATTCCAGGGGAGTTTTTTCTAAGAAGTGAAGAACAAATGAGAGATTTGTTCAAAGATTATCCCGAAGCAATCGAAAACACGAAAAAAATTGCAGAAATGTGTAATGTTGAACTTGAATTCGGTAATCTTCATCTACCTTATTTTGCGATTCCTGACGGCTTTACAAACAGTAGCTATCTAAAAAAACTTGTTTTTGACGGACTAGAAAAAAGATTTTCAAATGATGACAGATTAGAAGAAGCGAAAGAAAGATGCGAATATGAGCTATCTGTAATTGAAAAGATGGGATATGTCGATTATTTTTTAATCGTATGGGATTTTATTAGATTTGCAAAATCACAAGGAATTCCTGTTGGACCTGGACGTGGTTCTGCAGCTGGAAGTATTATAAGTTATTGCTTAGAAATTACAGATATCAATCCATTGGATTATAATTTAATTTTCGAAAGATTTTTGAATCCTGAACGTGTTTCTATGCCAGATATTGATATAGATTTTTGTTATGAAAGAAGAGAAGAAGTAATAGATTACGTAGTTAATAAGTACGGCGAAGATAAGGTTGCTCAGATTGTAACTTTTGGAACAATGGCAGCTAGAAATGCTATAAGGGATGTTGGAAGAGTTCTTGCTATGGATTTTAAAACTGTGGATGATACAGCCAAGAAAGTTCCTAATCTTTTGAATATTAATATAGACAAATCACTAGAAATTTCTCCGGAATTTAGAAAAGCTTACGAAGAAAACCGTGATGTAAAAAAATTAGTCGATGTTGCACGAAGAGTTGAAGGAATGCCACGTCACACATCAACTCACGCAGCTGGTGTGGTTATTTCCAAGCTCCCAATTATGGAGTACGTTCCTTTGGCTATTAACAAAGACGCTGTAATCACTCAATTTAATATGACGGAGCTTGAGGAACTTGGTCTATTGAAGATGGACTTTTTGGGACTTAGAACTTTAACAGTAATCAGCGATTGTATTAAATTTATTAAGAAAAACAAAAATATTGATGTGAGTTTTGAAGATATGGATGAAAATGACCCAAAAGTTTTGTCCATGTTTACAGTTGCACAAACTTTGGGAATATTCCAATTTGAATCTCAAGGAATGAGAAACTTCTTGAAAGAATTGAAGCCAACCAAATTTGATGATTTAATAGCGGCTAATGCTTTGTTTAGACCAGGTCCAATGAATGAGATTCCAACTTACATTCACAATAAACACAATGAAAAAGACGTTCAATATTTATCTCCATTACTAGAAGATATTTTGAAACCAACTTACGGTACCATTGTTTATCAAGAGCAAGTTATGCAAATCGTACAAAAAATTGCAGGATTTAGCTTAGGAGAAGCTGACAATTTAAGACGTGCGATGAGTAAGAAGAAAATGAAGGTAATGGAAGATGGTAGGAAAGAATTTATCTTCGGAAAAGAAGATGAAGACGGAAATATTTTGATTGAAGGAGCAATTAGACGAGGTGTCGAGGAAGATATTGCAAACAAAATCTATGATTTAATGATAGACTTTGCAAAGTATGCATTTAATAAATCGCACTCAGCAGCTTATTCATTAGTTGCGATGAGAACAGCATGGTTAAAATATTATTATCCAGTGGAATTTTTAGCGGCTTTAATATCATCAGTTATGGGAAACACTTCTCAGATTTCTTTGTATATTGAAGAAGCTAGGAGACTTAACATTGAAATATTACCACCAGATATAAACTATAGTTTGGATAAGTTCAATGTTAAAGAAAACTCCATTATTTACGGGTTAAAAGCCATTAAAAACGTCGGAGCAAATCTTATTGAACAAACTATTATTTCTAGAAATGAAAATGGTAAATTTAAAACATTTAGAGATTTCGTTGAAAGAATTTACGAAAAGGACAAATCAGCGATAAATAAACGCTCCATTGAATCTCTAATAAAAGCTGGCGCGTTTACATCTTTGGGAGAAACAAGGGCGACATTGATGCTACAATACCAATCTATAATTGATTCTGTTCAATCGGGTTTAAAAAACAATGTACCTGGGCAATCTAATTTATTCGATATGTTTGAAACTCAAGATGATGAAGAGCGTGACGAATTTACAAGAAGAGAAGAATTTGATAAATCAGAACTTTTGAGAATGGAAAAGGAAGTATTGGGTATATATTTATCAGACCATCCTTTAAGATCCTATTCGAAAATAATAGATAAGTACTCTAATTTTTCAACTGGAGATTTGGAAGATGATGTTTACAATGAGAAGAATTTTGATGGTAAAAGAGTAAAAGTTGTAGGGATAATAGAATCAATCAATAAGAAATTTACTAAAAATCAGAAAATCATGGAATTTGTAAAATTCGAAGATTTGTATGGAACTATGGAACTTATAGTTTTTCCACAAAAATATGAGCAATATTCAAGCTTTTTAAAAGAAGATGAGATTTTGATTGTGAGTGGAAGGCTGAACATTATTGAAGGTGAAGTTCCTAAAATTTTAGTAGATAGTATTCAAAGTATCAAATCAATTTCAAATGTAGAAAATCAAGAGCAAACAGAAGAAAAATTATTCTTGAGAATCACAAAAAATATGCCAAGTTATATTTTGGATAAAGTTAAACCAATATTGCTCAATAGCAAAGGAAATACACAATCAAATATATATTTTGAAGAAAAGAAACAAAACTACTTACTAGGAAATGAATTTAGAATTTCTGTGGAAGATGATACTATTGATGAACTTGTATCATTATTAGGAAGAGAAAATGTAGTTTTAAAATAGAGGTAAATTATGAAAACAATAGCTATACTTACAAGTGGTGGAGATGCACCGGGAATGAATGCATGTATTCGTTCAATAGCAAGAACTTGTATTTACAATGGAATAAGAGTGATGGGAATAAGATCCGGATACGATGGTCTTATGAATGGAAATATTTACGAAATGAATGTGTCATCCGTTGCAGATATTATTCACAGAGGTGGAACCATTTTGGGTTCGGCGAGATGCCTTGAATTTAAAACTGAAGAAGGTCAGAAAAAAGGAGCTCAAATTTTAAAAGATTTTGGAATAGATGGACTTGTAGTTCTAGGTGGAGATGGTTCATTTAAAGGTGCAAGTGCATTAAGTAAAATCGGAATATCGACAATTGGAATTCCATGCACTATTGACAATGATATGGGATACACTGATTATACGATAGGTTTTTTCACTGCTGTTGAAACAGTTAGCGATGCAATATCTAAATTAAGAGATACATCATCAAGCCATGGACGAGCAAATATAATTGAAGTTATGGGAAGAAATTGCGGTGACATTGCTTTGTATTCTGGGGTTGCGTCAGGAGCAGAATCCATATTAGTTCCAGAAGTAGAATTAGACATTGACGAAGTAACTGAAAAAATCGAACGAGGAAGAAAAAGAGGAAAACTTCATCATTTAATTATGCTCGCTGAAGGTGTCGGCGGAGCTTATGTTATTAAAGATATGATCGAAGAAAAAACAGGAGTTGAAACAAAAGTGACTATATTGGGTCACGTGCAACGTGGAGGAACTCCCTGTACTTTTGATAGATTAATGGCAACACAAATGGGGAATTTAGCAGTTAAATTAATAATGGAAGAAAAAACAGGACTAGCAATTGCTACGAAGGATAACAAAATCGTAACAGTTCCTATAGATGAAGCGGTTAAAATTAAGAGAAAATTTAGAGAAGATTTGTATGAAATATCGAAAGAGATATCTATTTAGATGGGAGAAAAAATGTTAAAGAAAACAAAAATAGTCTGCACTATAGGTCCAGCATCAGATTCTGTAGAGACTTTAAAAATATTGATGCAAAATGGTATGAATGTCTGCAGATTGAACTTTTCACACGGAAGTCATGAAGAACATTTGCAAAGAATAAAAAATATAAAACAAGCGAGAGAAGAACTTGACCTTCCAGTAGCTATAATGTTAGATACAAAAGGGCCTGAAATTAGATTAGGCGATTTTGGGGTAGACCAAGTTCAACTATCTATTGATGATGAGTTCACGTTGACAACAAGAGATGTAGTTGGCGATGAAAAAATCTGTTCAGTAAGCTATAAAGGACTTCCAGATGATTTGGATATTGGTAAAAAAGTTTTAATTGACGATGGGTTAGTTGAATTAGAAGTAGTTGAAATTAAAGACACTGATGTAATTTGCAAAGTTAATAACTATGGCATTTTAAAAAGCAAAAAAGGTGTCAACATTCCTAATTCAAAAGTAAAATTACCTGCGATAACCGAAAAAGATATTTCTGATATTAAATTTGGAATTGAAAATGGGATAGATTACATTGCAGCATCTTTTATTAGAAAATCACAAGACGTATTGGATATTAGAAAAATTTTAGAAGAAAACAATGGAAATGATATCAAAATAATTTCTAAAATCGAATCACAAGAAGGTGTCGATAATTTGGATGAGATAATCAACACTTCAGATGGAATAATGGTTGCTAGAGGGGATTTAGGTGTTGAAATCCAAACAGAAATTATGCCAATTGTTCAAAAAGAAATTATTAAGAAAACTTCATTAGCTGGAAAACCAGTTATAACTGCAACTCAAATGCTAGATTCCATGATTAGAAATCCAAGACCAACTAGAGCAGAAGTTACAGATGTTGCAAATGCGATTTTAGATGGAAGTGATGCGGTTATGCTTTCTGGAGAAACTGCAGCGGGAAATTATCCAATAAACGCAGTAAAAGTTATGAATGACATAGCAATTAATACAGAAAATTCTGATGAATTTAAAGAAGCTGTGAACAAAAGATTGAAATGGCTAGATATTACTACTACTAATGCGATAAGTATTGCAACAAGAAGTATTAGTGAACAATTGGGGGCTAATGCAATTGTAGTTGCTACAACTTCTGGTTCAACTGCAAGAAATGTTTCAAAATATCGTCCATTATCTCCAATAGTTGCAGCCACAACATCAGAAGAAGTAATGAGAAAATTATCCTTGATTTGGGGGGTACATCCAGTTCTAAGCGAATTGAGTGAAAACACAGATGAAGTTATTGATAGATCAATTTCTGCTGGAATAAAAAAAGACTTAGTTCGTGAAGGTGATTTGATAATAATTACAGCAGGTCTTCCTGTTGGAGTATCTGGAACTACAAACTTATTAAAAGTTCATACAATAGGAGACATTTTAATCGAAGGAACTGGAATTGGTAAGAAATCTGTAACAGCAAAGGCAAGAATAGCAAAAGGCGTTGAAGATTTAGCTTCAAAATTTGAAGATGGAAATGCAATTGTTTTGTACAGCTTGGAAAGAGAATTTATTCCATATGTTCAAAAAGCGTCTGCAATTATTGTTGAAGAAGGAGGACTTACTTCTCCAGCTGCAATCGTCGGATTACACTTGGGTATTCCAACAATTGTAGGTTGCAAAGATGCTGTAAGTATAGTAAAAGATGAAGAAATATTGACTATCGATCCTATAGCCGGATTGGTATATCGTGGAGCAGCGAAGATTTTATAAACGTAATATGGTACAATAAACTTAGAGGTAGAAAATGAAGGCAGTAATATTTGATATGGACGGCGTAATAATAGACAGTGAAGTAGTGTATATTGATTTTTTCAAGAAAGTGCTTGAAGATTTTGACGTCGAAATATCTGAAGAAGATTTATTTTCTCTTGCTGGTTTAAGTCAACAAAAGACCGATGAGTTTTTGGAATCAAAACTTCACAGAAAGCCTGAAGAAGTATATAATATGATGAAAAACTATATCGATGCTGATAAAATAGATTATAGTTCTTTGGTAATGGATGGTTTTTATCCGTTACTAAAAGAACTTAAAAGGAAAAACTTCAAACTAGCATTGGCATCTTCATCACCAAAAAATACTATTAAACTAGTCTTGGAGGAATTAAAAATCGAAGATGAATTTGATGCTGTTATTAGTGGAGAGGATTTTGTAGAATCAAAGCCAAATCCAGAAATTTACACGAACACATGTGAAATTTTAGGAGTGCGTCCACAAGATGCTTTTGCGATTGAAGATTCTGATTATGGGATTGAATCAGCGAAAAATGCAGGTTTGACAGTAATTGCTAGACGAGAAGATAGATTTAATTTTAAACAAGATAAAGCTGATTTTATTGTCGATAATTTACAAGATATTAAACTTATACTTGAAAAATTTGAAAAAGAAAAAAATGGAGTATATAAAATTAGGAGAAAATCGAAAGAATTTGTAAAAGCCATGTTTTTTATCGACAAGGAAACTTTCAATGATGACTTGGATGATTGCGACATTTATTGCTTATATCGAAATGATAAAATGAAGTCTGCAATTATCAAAAAATATGATAAAATAGTATATAAGAAAGTTGAATCGGATTTAGATTACAAATTAATATTAGAAGAAATAGAAAATAAGGAAATAGATGAGATTAGATAAATTTTTAAAAAATTCAAGGATTATTAAGAGAAGAACTGTAGCAAAAACTGCTTGTGAATCGCAAAGAGTGAAAATCAACGACAAAATCGCTAAACCTGGAGACAACGTAAAAGTCGGAGATATAATCGAGATTAGTTTCGCACAATCGGTTCTAAAAGCAAAGGTTACAGAATTAATTGATAATCCAAAGAAAGACGATGCGGATAAAATGTTTGAAACTTTAGGAGATTAAAATGAATGCCAGGGATAAGCAGATAAAAGAAAGAAGAAAAAACGTTAATAAATTTAGGATAATAGTTTCAGTTGCAACTATTTTTGCTTGTATTACGTTATTATTTACTATTTTCAAGCAACAACTACAGATTAAAAACATCAATAATGTTAAATTAGAACAACAAACAAAACAAGCTGAACTTGAAAAGGAAATACTTAAATTATCTGAAGATTCAAAGCATTTAGACAATCCTGAGTTGATTGAAAAATATGCCAGAGAAAAATTAGGTATGGTAAAACCTAACGAAGTTTTGATTAAGGATGAAAAGGAAAAACCAAAAAAAGATGCAAACTTCACACCATCTCCTACTTTTGACAAAAAGTCTGATTAATAATTATTGACAGCGTTTTTTTAGTAGTATATACTTGTATATAGTATTATATTAGGAGGAAGATATTGCGTATGTCTATATCAGTGGGCGATATTGTTGAAGGTAAAGTAACAGGAATTACTAAGTTTGGGGCATTTGTAGAATGCGAAGATGGAACTAAAGGATTAGTTCATATCTCACAAATTTCTAATGACTACATAGAAAAAGTCGAAGATGTGTTAAAAGTTAATGATGTAGTTAAATGCAAAGTAATGAGCATTGAAGATAAAAAGGTTAGCTTTTCAATAAAGGAATGTCTTCCAAAAAAAGAACATAAAAAAGAATTTACTAAGAAAACTTATTCTGATGATAGTAATGTAGATAAAGATTCTAATAAAGAATCAACTTTTGATGATTTGCTTACTAAGTTTATGAAAGAAAGCAATGAAAGATTAGATTCCATTAGACAAAGAGAAAATAAAAAGTTTTCAAAGAAAAGAAAGTATAATTAGGAGAAATGCCGCAGTTTGATGCGGTTTTTTTATTAGTATGGATTTGATAAACAGAATAAAAAATACCATTATTAGAGAAAATTTAATACAAGAAAATGATAAAATTCTAGTTGGATTATCTGGTGGAGCAGACTCGGTGTTTTTATTTAATGTTTTGTACGAAATAAAAGAGGAGTTGGGCTTTGATATTATAACTTGTCACATAAACCATTCATACAGAGATACAGCTGTTCGTGATGAAGAATTTTCTAGGGAAATATCTGAAGAAAAGAATATTAAGTTTTTTTCTAAAAAAGTCGATATGAAACAATATTCTATTGAAAACTCGATTAGTTTAGAAGATAGTGGTAGAATTTTAAGGTACAAATATTTTAACGATATTTTAAAATCTGAGAATTATAATAAAATTGCCGTTGCACATCATAAAGACGATCAAGTGGAGACTTTCTTCTTGCATTTATTCAGAGGAAGTGGGATAGATGGATTATGTGGAATGCAATATCAAAATAAAAATATTATTAGACCACTTTTAGACATATCAAAAAGTGATATTTTTAAATATCTTGAAGAAAATAATATTAAGTTCGTTACCGATGAGACTAATTTAATTGCAGATGTCCAAAGAAATAAAATTAGATTGGAAATGCTTCCTTATATCGAAGAGAATTTTAATAATTCAATTAATGAGTCTATATGTAGAACTATTAACATTTTAAAAGACTCAAAAGAAATAATCGATGATGTAACTAATTTAGAATACCGAAAATTAATTAAAAAATCCAATGAAGGATATACTATTGATGTCGATTTGTTTTGCAAAGAAAAAATCTCTGTACAACGAAATATAATCAGAAAGCTTTTAATTGAATTAAATGGGTCTAATAAGGATATTAGAATGGTTTATATTGACGATATTATTGACTTATTTGGTTTGAAAAATGGTAGCAAATATGTATTTAAAGACTACAGTTTTTTTAAAAGTTATGATAAAGTAATAATTAGGAAAAATTCAAACAATAAAGAAATTAATAGCATAAAATTTGAACTTGGAGAAATAGAGTTTGCAAATTTTAGAATCAACAGCTATTTGTCTACAAATGTAAACATCAAACCATCGAGAAATAAAATGGTATTTGATTCCGATATTCTTTCACGAAATCTTATTTTAAGAAAGAGGAAAAATGGTGATAGAATAAAATTAAAAGGATTTACAAAAAAAATTAAGGATATATTTATAGATAACAAAGTTTCTAAGATTGAACGAGATAATTATCCTATCTTGAGCGATGAAGAAAATGTATATGCTATTTTATCGTTAAAAAGATCCAATTTTTATATGAAAAATTCTAATAGCAAAGAAGTTTTAATTATAGAGGTGACTTATGAAAAGTAATTTATGTGATGCAGTCGAAAAGGTTCTAATACCAAAATCAGAAATCGACAAAAGAATCGTAGAATTGGGAAAAGAAATCACAGAGGAATACAAAGATAAGGGCGAGCTTATTGTAGTTGGTATTCTTAGAGGTGCGGCAATGTTTATGAGTAATTTGACATTGAACATAGACCTCGAAGTAGGAATTGATTTTATGGCATTATCTAGTTATGGACTATCTTCTGAATCAAGTGGAACTGTAAGAATTATTAAGGATTTGGAAGAAGATATTGCAGGTAAAAATATTCTTATTGTTGAAGATATTGTGGACAGTGGACGCACATTAAATTATTTGGTTCGTAATTTACAAGATAGAGAAGCGAAGTCAGTTAAGATAGCAACTCTTTTGGATAAACCGGACAGAAGAACTAACGAAGTAGAAGTTCATTTTAAAGGATTTACTGTTCCTAATGAGTTTATTGTAGGATATGGATTAGACTTTGCACAACAATTTAGAAATATTGAAGATATTTGTGTATTGAAAAAATCTTTTTATGAAAAGGAGATTTAATGAAAAAAGTAACTAAAAGTTTAGCAATGTATCTTGTTCCAATCATTTTAATAGCTTTTTTCGTGACTATTACTCAAAACAATACATTGAATACAAAATATTTTACTGTCAATGAAATGATAGTTAACGTAAAAAAAGAAAATGTTAAAGAAATTGTAGCAAAAGGTAACGATATAAAAGGTGTGTTAAAAGATAGCAAAAACACTCCTTTCAAAATGTATATGCCTTCAGAAATGTGGGAAGTATTTTACAATAATTACCTGAAGGAATCTGTTGAGAATAATAAAATCGTACTAAAAACAGAAAAAGATCCAGGGAAGCCATGGTATGTTGAGATGATGCCTACTATATTAATCATTCTAGGATTAGGAATAATATGGTTTATGTTTATGAATCAAACTCAAAACTCTGGAAATTCTAAGGCTATGAATTTCGGAAAATCTAAAGCGAAATTAAATCAAGATTCTAAAGAAAAAGTTGTGTTTGATGATGTAGCTGGATTAAAAGAAGAAAAAGAAGAATTGATGGAAATTGTAGATTTTCTGAAAAATCCTTCAAAATATATAGATATCGGAGCCAGAATTCCAAAGGGAGTTTTGTTAGTTGGACCTCCAGGAACTGGTAAAACATATTTATCAAGAGCTGTTGCTGGAGAAGCTAAGGTTCCGTTCTTTAGTATATCTGGTTCGGATTTTGTAGAAATGTTTGTCGGAGTAGGAGCTTCCAGAGTACGTGATTTATTTGAACAAGCTAAGAAAAATGCTCCATGTATTATTTTTATCGACGAAATTGATGCAGTTGGTAGAAAAAGAGGCGCAGGACTTGGTGGTGGACACGACGAAAGAGAGCAAACTTTGAATCAATTGCTTGTAGAGATGGATGGTTTTGGAAAAAATGAAGGCGTTATTGTAATGAGTGCCACAAATAGACCAGATATTTTGGATAAAGCTTTGTTGAGACCTGGAAGATTTGACAGAACAATTTACGTAGGACTTCCAGATGTTAGAGAAAGATTAGAAATATTAAAAGTTCACACAAAAAACAAAAAGCTAAAACCTAATGTGGATTTGGAAAATATTGCTAAGACAACTACAGGATTTTCTCCAGCTGATTTGGAAAACTTGTGCAATGAAGCAGCACTACTTGCCGCTAGAAACAATGAAGCAGAAATATCAAATGAAGTATTCAAAGAAGCATCGATAAAAGTTGTAGCTGGTCCAGAAAAGAAATCACAAGTTGTAATCGAAAAAGAACGAGTTCTTACTGCATATCATGAATCGGGACATGCTATAGTGTCGGAATTCTTGGAAGATAACGATAAAGTTCACATGATTACAATCATTCCAAGAGGAAGAGCGGGAGGATTTACAGCTTACCTCCCACAAGAAGATGCAAAGTTTATGACTAAAAGACAAATGCAACACAAGTTGATTTCGCTTTTAGGTGGACGTGCAGCAGAAGAAGTTGTGCTTGACGATATTTCCACTGGAGCAAGTAACGATATTGAAAGAGCAACAAAAATCGCACATGCAATGGTAACAAAATACGGTATGAGTAAAAGATTGGGACCTATGATGTACGGTGGAGATGACTCTGAGGTATTTTTAGGTGAAGAGCTTGGTAAGAACAAGCAGTATTCTGACAAGATCGCTTATGAAATAGATTCTGAAATGAGAGAAATAATCGATGAAGCGTACAATAAAGCTTTAAATATTTTAAATGAAAACATCGATTTGTTACATGCATTGGCGAACAGACTTTTAGAAAAAGAAACTATTGGACAAGAAGAATTTGAAGCTATATTTGACAAATACACTAAGACAAAAATTCACGAAAATGAACCTAAAGAATTAGTTGACGTCAGAAAAAAAGACGAAGAAATAGAAAACAACATAGATAATCAGGAGAAATAATGAACGCACAAAATATTATTAATGTGATGTATATTTTGATTTTGCTTTTTGGATTGAAGCAAATGTACAATGTATACAAAGTCAAAAAAAATATTGGTAGAGTTATCAAAAACTTTAACCAAAGAAAAAGAGTGTTGATGATGGTTGCATCATACTCAATCGTAATATTGGGATTACTATATCTTTACCAACAAAAAACATGGTTCCCTTTAATTTATATATTACTTGGGGTTATATTCATTTATTTAACATTTGAAAAAATCTCATTCACAGATAAGGGGATTTATTTCAATGGATTTTTGGCTGAATATGAAGATATTAAACAATGGAAATACTCAAAAGACAAGAGATTTTTGGAATTAACTTTGAAAAATTCTAAAGCTACTAATAAACTTATTCCTATCAATCCAAGTGATGCTTCTGAAATGCAAGTAATCATAAAAAAGAATAAGAAAAAACAATAAAATACTTGACAACAAAACTGTGATTAAATATAATAAAAAAAACACTATTTTTGTTTTTCATAAATTGGCTTTCTTTGATTGCCAATTTTTTTTATTTTAATACATGGAGGTATTATGGATACAAATAAAATTTTTGGGATTGACACTTTTGATAAAAAACAAATGAAAGATTCATTACCATTTCCGATTTATCAAAAATGGAAAAATGCAGTCAGAAAAGAAGATTTACTTGATATTGAAACAGCAGAAATAATTGCACATGCGATGAAAAAATGGGCGATTGAAAGAGGCGCCACTCATTTTTGTCATTGGTTTCAACCGTTAAATGGATTAACAGCAAAAAAACATGATTCATTTTTGGATAGAGGAGACGATAATACTCCAATAAATAGATTTTCAGCAAAAGAATTAATTAAAGGAGAACCAGATGCTTCATCATTTCCTACAGGATCAATCAGATCTACATTTGAAGCAAGAGGTTATACTTATTGGGACTGCACATCTAACACTTTTATAGTAGACAACATAATGTATATACCATCAGTTTTTGTATCTTATGATGGGACTACACTAGACAAAAAATTACCACTACTTAAAAGCTTAGACTATTTGTCAGATTATGCTACAAAACTTTACAATGAAATTTCTGATGAACACTGCTACAGAATGAAAGTCAAAATCGGTTTGGAACAAGAATTCTTCTTAATAGATGAAAATGTCTACAAACAAAGAATAGATTTAATAAATACAGGAAGAACACTTTTAGGAGCACAAGCACCAAAATCACAAGAACTTACTGACCATTATTTCGGTTCAATTCCACAAAGAGTTGAAGCATTCTACAAAGATTTTGACGAAAAATTATTCAGGCTTGGAATATACGCAAAGACAGAACACAACGAAGTTGCTCCAAATCAATTCGAAGTAGCGATTCTTTTTGAAAATGCGAATATTTCCGTAGATGATAACCATTTAGTTATGGAAATACTTAAAACTACTGCAAGAAAACATCATTTAGTTTGCTTATTGCACGAAAAACCATTCAAAGGTGTAAATGGATCTGGTAAACACAACAATTATTCTTTAGTTACAAATCACGGTAGGAATGTATTCTCACCAGAAGCTGATATGGAAAATGACCTTGTGTTTTTGATATTCACAGCTTGTTTGATAGAAGCTGTAGACAAATCACAAGCACTTTTAAGATCGGCATCATCCACTACCTCCAACGATTATAGATTAGGAGGAGATGAAGCTCCACCATCAATAATATCTATGGATTTGGGACAAGATATCGAAGAAACATTTAACTCACTTATGAATGAACAAGAAATTGTCAGAAGTTATCCTGAATTTTCAATAAATAGATTTGATTACATTCCACCAAATATGACAGACAGAAATAGGACAAGTCCATTTGCCTTCAGTGGAAATAAATTTGAATTTAGAATGTTAGGCTCTTCAAACAGTGCAAGTGATGTGAACATTGTTTTGAACACAATGTATGCAAATGCAATCAAAAGAGTTTACGAAAAATACAAATCTCAAAATGAAAATATTGAACAATTTATAAAATCAGAAGTTGTCGATATTTTGAAAAATCACAAACATATTTTGTACAGACAAGACAACTACACAGAACTTTGGAGAGAAGAAGCGAAGAAGAGAGGTTTATTGGATTTAGTTCATTATTTTGATTCTTTGTATTCCTTAATTTCAGAAGAATCTATCAAGGATTTTTGTGGTATACTAAGTGAGGAAGAATTACACGCAATCTACGATGTTGGATTGGAAGATGTAATAACAACTCATGAAATTGAAGCTAAGACTTTGATTTATATGTTGGATAAATTCGTTATTAGTGCTTTCTCAAAACAACTGATTCAAAACAGTAATTTAATTGAAAAATGCGGCATTAATAGCTTGGATTCTACACAAGAAAAATTGAAAAATGGCTTGAATGAAATTATCGACAAGAGAAATAATTTGGAAGAAATGATACACAAATCTGATTTTGAATCTAAATACGAAAAGGCTAAATATTTCCAATATGAAATTAGTCCATTAATTGAAGAAATCAGAGAAGTACACGACAGTCTTGAAAAATTTGTCTACAAAGAAAATTATAGTTTGTGTGATATTCAAGACATATATTCATCATTAATATAATTATAGGAGGAGTAATGAGTAAATTTATTTTTATTACTGGAGGAGTTGTCTCTGGTATAGGTAAGGGAATTAGCGGTGCAAGTATTGGTAGAATGCTAAAAGACAGAGGGATTTCTGTGTTTATGCAAAAATTTGACCCGTACTTGAACATTGACCCAGGTACTATGAGTCCTTATCAACATGGAGAAGTTTTTGTAACAAAAGACGGAGCAGAAACTGACCTAGACTTAGGCCATTATGAAAGATTTATCAACGAAGAATTAACTCAAAGATCTAACATTACGACAGGAAAAGTCTATAACGACGTTATCAAAAAAGAAAGACGTGGAGATTACAACGGTAAAACCGTACAAGTTATTCCACATATTACTGATGAAATAAAAAAAGCAGTGTACAAAGCAGCTGAAGAATCTCAAGCAGATATTGTTATAACTGAAATTGGTGGAACTGTTGGAGATATAGAATCATTGCCATTCTTAGAAGCAATCAGACAAATTCACGCTGAAAACGAAAAAGAAGACGTATTATTCATTCATACAACTTTAGTTCCAACAATTCCTGGAAGCAATGAACTAAAAACGAAACCTACACAACATTCTTACAAAGAATTGATGAGTTTAGGAATAAAAACAAATGTAATAATCCTTAGAAGTGAAGGAATAGTTACAGATGAATTAAAAGAAAAAATCTCATTATTCTGCGACGTTCCAGTTGAAGCTATTATTCAATCATTCAACGTTGATTTCATTTATGAAGTTCCATTGAAATTCCAAGAACAAAATTTGGATAAATATATCATGAGAAAAATGAAACTTAAATCCAAAGGAGAAGAAGACGGAAAATGGAGAAAAATGATTGAAAACTACAGAAAAGCAACTGAAACTGTAAACATAGGTTTAGTTGGAAAATACACAGAACTTCACGATGCTTATCTTTCTGTAGAACAAGCATTGATAGATGCTGGATATGCAAACAATCACAAAGTAAACATTCGTTGGATTAATTCCGAAGAATTAAACAAAGACAATATCAAAGAATCATTCGAAGGCTTAAATGGTATTATCGTTCCAGGTGGATTCGGTGGAAGAGGCATGGAAGGAATGGTCGAAACTTCAAAATACTGTCGTGAAAACAATATGCCATATTTCGGAATTTGTTTGGGAATGCAAATTGCAGCAATTGATATCGCTAGAAATATACTTGGTTTAGCTGATGCTAATACAGCAGAAGTTGTTGCTGATTGCAAAAATCCTGTAATAAGTTTAATGAAAGAACAAAGAGATATTGAAGATATAGGTGGAACATTAAGACTCGGTAATTATGAATGTCATTTGAAGGATAAATCATTGGCAAAAGATTTGTACGGTGAAGAATTCATTCAAGAAAGACACAGACACAGATACGAATTCAACAACGACTACAGAGAACAATTTGAACAAAACAATGTCGTATTCTCAGGAATTAATGACCAATACAATTTGGTAGAAATGCTTGAAATACCACAAAATAAATTCTTCTTAGGTTGCCAATTCCACCCAGAATTCAAATCAAGACCTAACAAGATTCATCCTTTATTCGATGGATTCATAAAAGCATCCATTGAAAACAAATAAAGAAGGTGGAAGATATTTTACTTGTAATAGATATTGGAAATACTAATATTGTATTGGGTATTTTCAAAGATGATGAGTTGATTTTTGAATGGAGAATATCCACAGACTTGAGAAAAACAAGTGATGAATACGCTCTAACACTAAGACAAGCTTTGGAATATTCAAACGTAAAAAAATCTGATATAAAAGAAGCTATCATTGGTTCAGTTGTACCAAATCTAATGCCAACTATCCCAAAAGCAGTAAAAAAATATTTGGGAATTGAACCGTTGATAGTAGATGAAAATATAAAGACAGGAATAGTTAATAAATACGCAAGTCCAAGAGAAGTCGGTGTAGACAGAATTATCAACGCAGTAAGTGCTTGTAAAAAATATTCTACTCCAGTGATTATTGTAGATATTGGAACAGCGATTACTTTCGATTATATTTCGGAAAATAAAGAATATTTGGGAGGAGCAATAGCTCCAGGGATTGCAATTTCATCAGAAGCATTATTTATGAAGACTGCAAAACTACCAAAGATTGAAATAGAAATGCCGGATAAAGTTATTGGAGACAGTACCGTAAAAAGTATGCAATCAGGAGTTGTGTTCGGATTTATCGGATTAATAGATTATATAATCGAAAAAATCCTAGAAGAAAAAAACAAAACAAAAGACGAAGTTACAATAATTGCAACGGGTGGTTTTTCGTATTTGATTGCAAAACAATCCAAGTATATTACAATTATTGACAAACTAATCACTCTGGACGGCTTAAAAATTATTAACGATTTAAACAGAAATGATTAAAGAGAAATTGAACTTAAATAGTAATTTGTTTTTGGCACCATTAGCTGGAGTTACAGATATTCCATTTCGAATAATCTGTGGAGAATTGGGAGCGGGACTGTGCTTTACAGAAATGATAAGTGCCAAAGCACTTTACCATGATGACAAGAAAACTAAAAAACTATTAGATACAGATCCAAGAGAAAACAACACATCTGTTCAAATATTTGGACACGAACCAGAAATCATTGCTTATGCGACAAGATTTCTGACTGAAAATTACAATTTCAAATCAATAGATATAAATATGGGATGTCCTGCGCCGAAAATTTTCAAAAACGGTGACGGCTCAGCATTAATGGGAGATTTGAACTTAGCAGAAGATGTTATCAGAGCTTGTAAGAACAACACTGATTTGCCAGTTTCTGTAAAATTCAGACTTGGAATTGATGAAAATTCCATGAATTACATGCAGCTTGGACAAATTTGTGATAGATTGAAGGTGGATTATATTACACTTCACGCTAGAACTAGAAAAATGTTTTATTCAGGAGAAGCTGATTGGTCACACATTAAAAGATTAGTTGAAAATGTAGACATTCCAGTATTTGGCAATGGAGATTGTTTTACAAAAGAAGACATCAGAAAAAACATGGAATACTCAAATTGTGATGGAGTTTTGTTGGCAAGAGGTGCAATGCAAAATCCATTTATTTTTAGTGATGACGAAATCAAAACGAAAGAAGAAGTCATCGACACAATTAAAAAACACATGCAATTGAAATTGGAATTTTATGAAGAAAAACGTGCGATTTTAGAAATGAGAAAACACATTCAATGGTATCTGAAAGGATTTAGAAATTCTAATAAAGTTAAGAACGAAATCAATCAATTAACAGATCTTAATGAAATATTCAAAATACTAGATGAATTTAAAAATGAATAGTTTAATCATATACTAAAAACTTGACAATTATGCCTTTTGTTATATAATTTTAGAATATATGGTTAAAATAAGGAGAATAGATTATGGCAGATAAAGAATTTTTATTAACTCAAGAAGGATTAGATCAACACAAAGAAGAACTTGAGTTTTTAAAGACTACTCGCAGAACAGAAATAGCTGAGAAAATCAAAGTTGCCAGAGGATTTGGCGACCTTTCTGAAAATGCAGAATATGATGAAGCTAAGAATGAACAAGCGCAAGTAGAAGAAAGAATTAACTATCTTGAAAACTTGCTACTATATGCAAAAGTAATTCAAGATGACGAAAATCAAAAAGACGTTGTGACAGTAGGATCGACAGTAACTTACAAAAACTTAAAGTCAAACAAAGAAATGACTTATAAAATAGTAGGAACAGCAGAATCTGATCCTTTTGCAGGTAGAATTTCAAACGAATCTCCAACTGGAAAAGCTCTGTTAAACCTAAAAGTTGGTGACACTACTACAGTTGAAACACCAGGTGGAATCGTAGAATTAAAGGTATTAACTGTAAAGAAAGGATAATAATGGAAAACTTAAACGAAATGCTACAAATTCGTAGACAAAAGTTACAAGAATTATTAGATGCAAATGAAAATCCATACGTTCATGAAAAATTTGACAATGCTAATAATACAAAAGAAATCGTAGATAACTTTGACGAATTTGACGGAAAAGAAGTTAAAATAGCCGGAAGAATTATGAGTAAAAGAGGACATGGAAAGGTAAATTTCATGGACTTACAAGATTCTGTTGGCAGAATACAATTATTTAATAAAGTAAATGAATTAGGCGAAGAAAACTACGCAAAAGTAAAAAACATGGACATTGGAGATATCGTTGGTGTTGAAGGAACAATTTTCAAAACACACAGTGGTGAAGTATCCATAAGAACAAAATCTGTAGTACTTTTATCTAAATCATTGCAAATATTACCTGAAAAATGGCACGGATTAAAAGATCCAGATTTGAGATATAGACAAAGATACGTAGATTTAATTATGAATCCAGAAATCAAAGAAACTTTTGTTAAGAGATCTAGAATTATTTCAGCTATCAGAGAATTCTTGGATACAAGAGGATTCTTGGAAGTTGATACTCCAATCTTGAACACAATCGCTGGTGGAGCAAATGCTAGACCATTTATAACTCACCACAATACTTTGGATATCGATATGTATTTGCGTATCGCAAATGAATTATACCTAAAGAGATTAATCGTAGGTGGATTTGATAAAGTTTATGAAATGGGTAGAATGTTCAGAAACGAAGGAATGGATCACACTCACAATCCAGAATATACGGCAATAGAATTGTACCAAGCCTATGCTGACTACAATGATATGATGGACATCACAGAACAATTAGTTGCATTTGTTTGTGAAAAAGTTAATGGTTCTATGAAAGCACAATTTGGCGAAACAGAAATAGACTTCACACCACCATGGAAAAGAATCACAATGGTTGATGCAATAAAAGAATACGCAGACATCAACTTCGATGAAATCGAAACTGATGAACAAGCACGTGAAGTTGCCAAAGCAAACAATGTTGAAATCGCAGACAATATGTCACGTGGCGAAGTTATCAACGAATGTTTCGAACATTTCTGCGAAGAAAAATTAGTTCAACCAACATTTGTATTGGGTCATCCAGTTGAAGTAAGTCCATTGGCTAAGAGAAATCCAGACGATGAAAGATATACTCACAGATTTGAAGCATTTGTATGCACAAAAGAAATCGCAAACGCATTTAGTGAATTGAACAACCCAATTGACCAAAAAGAAAGATTCTTGAAACAAGTTGAAGCCAGAGAAAATGGTGACGACGAAGCTCAAATGATGGATTATGATTTCTTGAACGCATTGGAAGTAGGACTTCCACCAACAGGCGGATTGGGAATTGGTGTTGACAGACTTATAATGATGTTGACTAACAACGAATCTATCAGAGATATTATGTTATTCCCAACAATGAAACCAGTTGGAAATAATTCTTCTGACAGTTCAAAAGATGGTGAAGACAATACAAAAGCTAAGAAATTAGACTTGTCAAAAGTAAAAGTTGAACCATTATTTGAGGATTTTGTAGATTTTGATAAATTCTCAGAATCTGATTTCAGAGTTGTGAAAGTAAAATCTTGTGAAGAAGTTCCAAAATCCAAGAAATTATTAAAATTCACTTTGAATGACGGATCAGGAAAAGATAGAATCATATTATCAGGAATTAAAAACTACTACAGCGCAGATGACTTAGTAGGTAAAACATTACTTGCAATAACAAACTTACCACCAAGAAAAATGATGGGAGAGGAATCTTGTGGAATGCTTTTATCTGCAATTTGCGAATATGATGGAGAAGAAGTATTGAATCTTATAATGTTAGATTCAAATATTCCAGCAGGATCAAAAATTTATTAATTAAATTATTAGGCGATAGAATTAAATTCTGTCGTCTTTTTTTATTGCCTTAAATTTCATATGCATTTCATAAAACTTTTGTAACATATACATGTAACAAAGTTAAGGAGATATTTATGATAAAAAATGCGATTTTCTATATAACTAGAAAAAGAAATAGGTCTTTGATAATACTGATAATTCTTACTCTTGTTTTGTCGTGTTTATATGCTTGTTTGAGTATAACGAAATCACAGAAAACATTGGAGAAATCACTGTACGAAACATCAAATTCTTCTATTTCAATAACTCAGAAAGAAAAAAATGGATATTTCAAAACAAATGATTTTGAAAAATTAAACCAAATCAAAGATATAAAAGAAATTTCATATCAATATGAAGGACTAGCAACCTTGACTAATTCTAATGTTGTTGAAAGTGAACAAAAAATCATGCGTGAAGATTTGTCTCCAAATATGAAAAACTTAGTATCAATAAATGCTATGACAGATCAAAAACGTAACACATTGTTCACAAGTAACGTGTTCACAATAAAACAAGGCAAGAATCTGGATAAAAATGATGACGGAAAGATATTAGTTCATGAAGAATTTGCGAAGAAAAACAAGCTGAAACTTCACGATAAGATAGGTCTAAAGTTCATGAATATGAATGGGAATGGTGACACAAACAAAGAAACACAATATGAGATAGTTGGAATTTTTTCAGGAAAAAAACAAGAAAAATACACAGGTCTATCTTCTGATTTTAGCGAAAACTCAATGTTTGTGAATTATAACTCAGCTCAAAATTCTTTGGATATTAAAGACAATGACAAAATCGCCAATAAAATATCTGTTTATACACAGAATTCAGATTCAATGGATAATGTAATAAATCAAATTAAAAACCAAACTGGCAATTCTTCGAAATACATTATCGAAAAAGATGACAATGCATTTAAAGAAGCAATTGATTCGATAAACAGCGTAAAGCACATCATACAAATGATGACTTATTGCATCATGATAGCGGGACTTGTAGTTTTATCGTTGATTTTAATATTGTGGCTAAGAGAAAGAATTTACGAAATAGGAATACTTTTATCAATAGGTGTTAGTAAAGTTAAAATCATCGGGCAATTCATTATGGAGCTTGTATTTGTATCCATTCCTGCGGCACTGATATCCTTCATTAGTCGGGACTTTATCATCAAGCAAATAGTATCAGGAATAACCAAATCAGAAAATGCATCATTGCAAAAAGCTTATTAATTACGAAACTATCCGATAAAATAGAAGTATTTATCAAAAGCTACGGATTGCTTTTATTAATAATCGCAGTTTCTGTGATTATCGCATCGGGAATAATATTAATCAAAAAACCAAAACAAATATTATCACAAATAAGTTAGGAGATATAAAATGAATATTTTAGAAATCAAAAACGTATCATACAGTTATTCAAGTTCAAATGAGGAAGTTTTGTCATTAGTTAACAGAGGATTTGAACAAGGGAAATTCTACGCAATAATTGGAAAGTCAGGAACTGGTAAATCAACACTTTTGTCGTTGTTAGCAGGATTAGATTCACCTGATTCAGGTCAAATATTATTCAAGAATAATAATATCGAAGAAAAAGGACACAGTTATCACAGAAAAAACAACATATCATTAGTTTTTCAAAACTATAACTTAATAGATTATTTGACACCACTTGAAAATATAAGATTAGTAAACAAAAATGCATCAGAAGATATATTATTGGAACTGGGATTGGATAAAAGTCAAACAAGAAGAAATGTTATGAAACTATCTGGTGGACAACAACAAAGAGTTGCTATTGCAAGGGCATTGGTTTCAGAAGCTCCAATAATATTGGCAGATGAGCCTACAGGAAACTTGGATGATGTAACAGCAGGTGAAATCATAGATATATTAAAAAAACTTGCAATGGAAAGAAATAAATGCGTAATAGTTGTTACTCATAGTAAAGAAGTGGCGAAAGCAGCAGATATTGTTCTTGAATTGAAAGATAGAAAACTACAAGAAGTAGTTGACAATATTTAGGGAGGAATTATGATAAAAAACGCATTTGCTTATGTAACACGAAAAAGTCTCAAATCAATAATAATCCTAGTGGTAATAATGTTGATGTCGGCTTTAAGCTTGATTAGTTTATCAATAAAAGATGCCACTGACAAAGCATCTGAAAAAACATTTGGCAATATTACCAATAGTTTTTCAATGGAAATCAACAGACAAGTCAATCCAGGAACACCAAGAGGTGGTGGAAATGTCAAAGGACAAGACATCAAAAAAATCACAGATTCACATGATATTGAAAGCTATGTAAAAAGAATAAATAGCGTAGCTGATTTGGACGGATTGAATATAATTGAAACACAAGAAACATTGGCTAATCAATCACCAGAACGTGCGAAAAATTTCAAAAGCACTGTAATGTTGACTGGCGTTAATGAATCGTCTAAGGAAACAAAATTTGTATCTGGAGCATACAAACTGGTCGAAGGTGAGCATTTGAAAAATGATGATAAGAATAAGATTCTTATGCACAAAGATTTGGCAGCCAAAAACAATTTGAAAATAGGCGACAAATTAAAATTAAAATCCAATTTGTTTGATGCAGACAACGAAAAACAAGCAAATGAAACTGTAGAAGTTACTATTAAAGGTTTGTTTGACGGACACAATAACGGTGGTGTGAGCGCCGCACAAGAATTGTATGAAAACACATTAATTACCGATTTAAATACAGCAGCTAAAGTATACGGTAACACTGAAGATACGGCAGTTTATCAAGATGCGACATTCTTTGTTAAAGGAAACAAAAAACTTGAAGATGTCATGAAAAACCTTAGCAAACTTGATATTAATTGGCAAGAATATAATTTAATAAAAAGCTCATCAAATTATCCAGCATTACAAGAATCAATCAGTGGAATATATGCAATAGCTGATAAATTATTTGTAGGATCACTTGCATTTGCAGGATTAGTAGTAGCTTTATTATTATTCTTATGGATGAATGCTAGAAAGAAAGAAATAGCTGTATTATTGTCGATAGGAATGTCCAAGGCAAAAATATTCGGACAATTTGTTACTGAATTATTGCTAGTTGCTATTCCAGCTTACGTCGGTTCATTCTTCTTGGCTAGATTTGCCGGAGATAAAATTGGGAATAATATATTACAAAAAGTAACAGGGAATATTGCAGACAAAATCGCCAAGCAATCAGCTTCAACTGGACTTGGAAGTGGGGCAGAAGTAGATGGATTCAATAAGACATTGACAAGTTTAGACATTAACATTTCATCAAAAGCCTTGGTCTACGTAGTAATATTTATGACAATTGTGTTGCTTGTTTCATTGATTATTTCATCAACGAATATTCTTAGAAAAAATCCAAAAGATTTATTAATAGATACAAAATAGAATTATCGGGGCACATGCTCCGATAATTTTGTAATTAAAACAAATATTGTATAATAAAATAAAAGAGAGGAAAAAAATTATGAACTTACTTGTAGTAGAAGATGACAAAATGATACGCGAAGGAATTTGTGAATTTTTGTCTGAGTTTGGATACAAAACATATCAAGCAGAAGATGGGAAACAAGCCATATCCATATTTGAAAATAACGAAATCAACTTAGCGATACTAGACATTCAACTTCCATACATAAATGGACTTGACGTTCTCAAAAAAATCAGAGAAACAAGTGATATCCCAGCAATTATGTTGACTGCATTCAGCGATGAAGAATACAAAATCAACGCATTCACAAGCTTAGCAGATGGCTACATTGAAAAGCCGTTTTCGCTTCCAGTTCTTAAAGTTAGAATAGAATCATTAATTAAAAAGCATTACGGAAATAACGAAACATTTAATTACAAAAATACCGAAGTCAACTTCACAAGCTACACTGCGAAAATAAATGGCAAAAAAGTTGATGTAAATGCCAAAGAACTAGAAATACTCAAATATATGATAGAAAATGAAGGTCAAGCACTTACTAGAATGCAAATAATCGATAGTGTGTGGAAAGAAACTGACGAAATACCATTTGATAGAGTAATTGATGTTTACATAAAAGAATTACGCAAAAAACTGGAATTAGATTGCATAGTAACCATAAGAAACGTCGGCTATAAATTGGAGAGAAAATGAAAAATTTAAAAATATTTCCGAAAATGTTCCTGCAAATATTCACAGCATTAGCGCTAACTGTTTTGTTCATACATTTTATGGTGTTTTTAATATTTCCCAAAACATATTTGGAAGATAGAAAACAAGAAATAAATAAAAAAGCAAATGAAATATCCAAGACATTAACAAATAAAGATCTGGTATATGTCACACAGTCGCTGGATTTCTATTCTAATAATAACGACATCAAAGCCTATGTTAAGAATAAAAATAACGACAACGGATTACAAATCAAAGAAATCATTGATTTTGACAAAAAAAGCGACAACAATTCACTTATAATTGAAGAACGAGAAATTACTATAAGAAATGGAGAAAAAATATCGCTTCAATTCGTATCAACGGCTGATATGAAAAAAGATGCCAAAAATCTGAGCCTAAGATTTCTTCCGTTTTCGCTTTTAATTTCAATGTTTTTCTCAGCAATCATTTCATTGATTTATGCTAAGTTAATCAACAATAATATACAAGAAATAAAACAAGTTACTGACAAAATGATGACTATGGACAAAAAAGCAAGACTTGAAGTGGATTCTACTAATGAGATTGGACAGTTAAAAGTACAAATCAATGATTTGTACACGACATTGTTACATTCAATTGACGATTTGGAATCAAAAAACGAAGAAATTATCAAACTTGAAAAACTAAAATACGATTTTTTCAGAGGAGCATCACATGAACTTAAAACACCTGTTGCTAGTCTCAAAATAATTTTGGAAAATATGAAATATAATATCGGAAAATACAAAAATAGGGATTTGTATATTGACGAATCGATCAAAATAATTGATGGATTATCACATAGCATTTCTCAAATACTTACATTGTCATCCATTGAAAATTTAAAAAATGACGAAGAAAATGTAACGATTTTACCGATATTAAATGATATAATTAATAAGCAAGAAGTAATTGCAACTCAAAAACATATTATAATCGACAATCAGATTATAAATGAGAAGATTTTTATTGGCAAATCAGCTCTAAAAATAATACTTTCCAATGTAATTGGGAATGCCGTAAAATACACAGATGAATATGGTCTAATAACCATAAAATCAGATGATGAATGGTTTGAAGTGATTAATACTTGCAAAAAGGCAAGTGAATTAGATACCACAAAAGTATTTGATGTGAATTGTGATTTGAATAAAGAGAACAGCAACGGACTTGGATTGTATATTGTTGGAAACTTGCTCAACAATTACAAAATCGATGCAATTATTGAAACACAAGATGAAACAGTAACATTCAAAATCAAGTTATAAAGGAGAACAAAATGTATATTTTAGAATTGAATCAAAATGGTGAAGCTACAGAATTGGCATTGTTTGACACAATTGAAGAAGGAAGAGAATTCATCAAACAAACAAACTGCTACGAAATCACAGAAGAAGATGGATTTGTGTATGAATATATCGATCCTGAAAAATTAGGTGAATACGTTGAATTAGAATACAATGGAAACATCATTCCATTGACCAAATTCATGTTCACAGAAGAAGGAAAAGTTGAAATATTCTGGAAAGAAATTCCAAATCTTTCAGAAAAAGGAAATGGAATCGTAGATAATGCTACAAGAGTAGACGCTTATGTTATAGCAAATAAAGATTTGAAAACTTATATTGAAGCAAGAGAAAAATCCTATAATGAAGTAAAAAGATATTTAGAAGAAAAAGGATATGACGTAGACAGGGCTTACTTCGGATCAGAAGACGGAGAAGCAATAGTCTACAGAAAAAACGAAAAAGATAAATGGCACTTCCTAACACACATGGACCCATCTTTTTTTGAAGATAAAATGCCACAAGAAATAATAGACGAGATAAATGAAGATTTGAATTAAATAAAATTAATTAGCATAGCTTTTCTTAAAGAAAATAAGAAGAGCTTTTTAATTTTCTAAAATCCTTGACAAAATAAAAAATACGCTCTAAAATGATAATGCAAATAATTTGCATTAATAAATTATTAAATGGAGGGTTTATGAAAAAAATTTATAGAATATTATTATTAGCTCTTATGATTGGTGTGGCATCTGGATGTACTAGACAAAACAATGATGTCAACAATCAAAAGGTGCAAGAACAAAAAGAAAAAACTGATGACAAATCTACTGAAAAGTCAGATTCTAAGAAATTATATGTTAGTTTCTATCCGATTGAATACATGGCGAAAGAAATCGCTAAGGATAAAATTGATGTGGTAAATGTTATGCCAAAAGGTGCTACAGTTCATGATTGGGAACCAACTGCACAAGATATTAAAAATTTATCTGATTCGAAGATGTTAATTGTTAACGGTCTTGGATTGGAAGGTTGGTTGGAAGATGTTAAATCTAGTTTGAAAAACACAGAAATTGTTGATTCATCTACAAATATTGACAAGATAAAAGCTGAAGAAGAACATGACCACGATCACGACCATGAAGACCACGATCACGATCATGATCACGAAGAAAAAGGTCACGATCATGACCATGAACATCATCACCACGGTGAATTTGACCCACATGTTTGGATGAGTCCTAAACAAGCTAGAATTCAAATGAAGAATGTGTATGAAGCTATCATAAAATTTGATTCAGAAAACAAAGATTTCTATGAAAAAAATTACAAAGAATTAGATAAAAAGTTTGAAGACTTAGACAAAAAATACACTGAAGTATTAGCTCCACAAAAGGACAAATATTTTATCGTGCCACATGAAGCATTTGGATATTTGGCAAGAGATTATGAAATCAATCAAGTTCCTATCGAAGGTATCAATTCAGATTCAGAACCTGATTTAAATAAAATGAAAGAATTGACTAATTTCGCAAAATCACATAAGATAAATACAGTATTTTATGAAATGGGAGAAAGCGATAAGATTGCAAATTCTTTGGCTAAGGAAATCAACGCAAAAACTGCTGGTTTATCCACGATAGAAGCTAAGACTCAAGATATCGAAGATGGAAAAGATAATTATTTTTCATTGTTAGAAAAAAACTTGGATGCAATCTCACAAGCAAAATAATATGAATAGTATAATTAGTGTAGAAAATTTGAATTTTTCGTATAGAAACGAAAAGCTATTAAGGGATATAAATTTTAATATCGAAAAGGGAGATTTCGTAGGGATAACCGGAGCTAATGGCTCCGGTAAATCTACGTTATTGAAGCTTATTTTAGGTTTCTTAAAAGCAGATAGTGGTGAGATTAAATTTGCTGGAGGGCGTGACAATTTTAGTTTTGGATATGTTCCTCAAAATAACCACGAAAAGAGTATTTCTTTTCCGATTACTGCATGGGAAATCGTGGCTATGAATGTAAGTGATGACGAGAATATGAAAGCTAATGAAAAAATCGAAAATGCATTAGCTATTGTAGAAATGAAAGATAAGAAAAATTACGACTATAATAAAATGAGCGGTGGTGAGCAAGAAAGGGTCATGATTGCAAAGGCATTGGCTAACGATCCGCAAATTTTGATTTTTGATGAACCTACTGCAGGACTAGATCAACGAAGCAAGGAAAATTTGTTTGATTTGTTGAAGCATTTGAATAATCATCACAACATAACTATTTTGGTGGTTACTCATGAGTTGGATTTTACTAAAGATTATTTTAACAGGATTTTTAGATTGGATAATGAATTTGTTGAGGTGTAACATGTTTGAGATGTTTTCATATGATTTTATGAGAAGAGCTTTTATCGTGGGGATATTAGTGTCAATTATTGTTCCTTTGATTGGAACTTTTGTCGTTAACAAGAAAAACTCCATGGTAGGAGATGCTTTGAGTCACAGTTCATTGGCCGGTGTTGCGTTGGGGCTTATTTTTGGAATAAATCCTGTTATTGCGGCGATCTTCGTGTGCGTGATTGCAGCTTTTGGAATAGAAATCATAAGAAAAAACTTCGCAAAAAGTTCCGATTTGTCAACTGCGATAGTAATGAGTAGTGGTATAGGACTTGCGGCAATCTTGTCCGATTTTGTTCCTGGTGCTGCTAATTTTCAATCTTTTATGTTTGGATCTATTGTAGCTATTCCGGATATTGAATTGTACACGGTTATTATTGTGAGTTTTATTGTTATTGTGACTTATGTGATGTTGTACAAAAAATTAGTGTATATTATTTTCGATGAAGATGGAGCTAGATTGTCTAATATTAACGTAGGACTTATCAATAGAATATTTACTTTTTTAATAGCTATCACTGTTGCTATTGCGTCTAGAACTGTCGGCGCACTTATGGTTTCAAGCTTGATGGTTATTCCTGTGTCTTGTGCAATAATGGTATCACATTCTTTTAAAAGAACAGTGATTAATTCATCGCTATTTGGAGTTTTATTCACGATTATAGGGATTAATATGTCTTATTATTTTCAATTAAAACCAGGTGGATCAATCGTGTTGACGGGACTTTTAGTTCTTATTATTTTGATGATAGTAAATAAATTTAGAAAAAATAATTAACTGTAAACACTGCATTATGAATTTTGAATTAATTTATTTTGTGGTGTTTTTTGGTGTATAAAACGTTGTAATTTGCAATTTTTACAAGTATAATAAAAGGATAGGAGGCGATAGCATGAACAAAATGATTAAAAAAATAATAATATTAACATTGGGAACATTAATACTTACTTTTGGTTTTTTCTTTTTTATAATGCCTTTTAATTTAACTATTGGTGGAATTTCTGGTATTGCGATAAGTTTGAACGCTTTTGTTCCACAAATTCCAACGGGTATTTTCGTTATGATTATGGATACGATTTTGTATATTATAGCGTTTATTATTCTGGGAAAAAGCTTTGGAGTTTTGTCGATATATTGTTCTTTTATTTTTGCAAGTTCAACGACGTTACTTGAAATTTTGCTACCAAATTTCAAACCTTTGACAGATGATATTTTGATTAATTTGATTTTTGGAATTATTATTTCAGCTGCTGGTATGGCTTTGGTTATCAACCAAGGAGCATCAACTGGTGGTACGGATATTATCGCGATGATAATCAGAAAATATTTTTCAATTGATGTGGGTAAATGTATGCTTGTAGCAGACTTTTTTGTCGTGTTGCTTGGTATGTACACTTTCGGAACAAAAAGTGGAATGTACGCTATGCTTGGTATTTGCATCAACTCAATTGTCATTGACAAGGCTATCGCTGGTCTAAATACAAGAGTAAATATGATGATAACAAGTGATAAATACAAGGAAATTAACGCTTATATTATAGATCAAATTTCAAGAGGATCCACAATTTATAAAGCAGTTGGTGGTTTTTCTGATAATGAAAAATTTGTTATCAATACGATTGTTTCAAGAGGAGAGTATATAAAGATTAAAAACTACGTAAAATCTATTGATCCTAAAGCATTCGTATGTATTTCGTATGTCAGTGAAGTGGTTGGTGAAGGATTTACTTACGATCCAGTGGATAATCCAGAGCTTGAAATACTTCCTGGTGGAATGAGTTAGAATGGAGAAGAGATGTATAAATTAGGACAAAGAGAGAATTTAAAAATTGATAAGATAAATACGGAAGTTTTGTTGAAAAAAGACAACGAAAATAGTTTTGTGAGAATGAATGTAGACGAACTTTCCGGAGAAAAAGTTGGCGATGTTGTCGATGTATTCATTTACAACGATAATAAGAAACTTATGGCAACTAAGAAGCAACCTAAGATTGAATTGGGTAAGATTGCAAGACTTGAAGTAAAAGATATTACAAGAATTGGCGCCTTCTTGGATTGTGGCTTAGACAAGGATATTTTGTTGCCGTTTAAGGAACAAACTTCAAAATTAGTAAAGGGTCAAAAATATTTGGTGTATTTGTATATTGATAAGTCGAATAGATTGGCACTTACTATGAGAATTAAAAATTTATTGAAAAACGATAGTGGCTATGTGAAGAACGACTGGGTGGAAGGCGTTATATACAACATAGTGGATGGTTTAGGAGCTTTTGTAGCTGTAGACAATAAATACGAAGGGCTTATTCCTTCAAGCGAATTAACGGGCGTTGTAGACCTTGGAGAGGAAGTCAAGTGTAGAGTTACAGATGTGAAGTCTGACGGCAAATTGGATTTGTCATTTTTTGAACCTGCATATAAGCATATCTCATCAGATGCTGATGTTATTATGGAAGAACTAAAAAACTCTGATGGATTCATTAATTTTAACGATAAAACAGACGCCAACAGAATTAAATCGGTATTTAATATGTCAAAATCCAGTTTTAAAAGAGCTGTTGGAAGACTATTAAAAGAAAATATGATACAATTTTATAAAGACGGAATAAAATTAAGTAGTAAAGGGAGAGGTAATAATGGAAGACAACAAAGATAAAATATTAGCAGTAGTAAATGGTGAAGAAATTAAACAATCAGAAGTTGATAATTTTATTCAAGCTTTAGGTTATAGAGGAGCGCAATTCAACAATGAAGAAGGAAGAAAAAGATTAACTGATGAATTAATCAACAGAAAGCTTTTATTCTTTGATGCTAAGAAATCTGGATTGGATAAAGATGAAATATATGTAAAAGAAGTCAAAAAACAATCAGAAGAATTGTTGAAGGACTTTGCGATGGCTAACATAATCAATTCTGTTAGAGTATCTGATGAAGATTTGAAGGAATATTATGAAATCCACAAGGATAATTTCAAAGTTCAACCAACATTCACAGCTTCTCATATTTTAGTTGAATCTGAAGATTTGGCTAATGAAATCAAAGAAAAAATCGATAACGATGGTGATTTTGCAGAATTAGCTAAAGAATACTCTTCTTGTCCATCAAAAGAACAAGGTGGAGATTTGGGAACATTCCAACAAGGTCAAATGGTTAAAGAATTCGAAAATGCTTTGATTGAAAATGAAATTGGAGATATCGTAGGACCTGTTAAAACACAATTCGGTTATCACATTATAAATATTAAAGATAAAACTGAAGGAAAAGTAAAATCTTTTGAAGAAGCAAAGAACGAAGTGAAACAAACACTATTACAATTAAAACAACAACAAGCATATATTGATGTTACAGACAAATTACAAAAAGAATACAAAATAGAAAAATTTTATTAATAATAATTGGAGAAGTTAAATGAATAATCTTAAGAAGAAGATAGTAGCTTTATGTTTAGCATTTAGTATGATGTTGAGTACAGGCACTGCTGTATTTGCAAAGGAACAAGATGATAATGCAAGTCCTACAAAAGTACAATCAACTATGAATAGGATTGAAGGACGCGATAGATTTGCCGTTGCAAATAAAGTAATGGAAGATTATTATCAAAATTCTAAAAAAGTCGTGCTTGTATCTGCGATAAAATTTCCTGATAATATCAGTTCTACTGTTATGAGTCAAGGACAAATCCCTATATTATACACTTATTCAGACAAATTAGACGCTTCCACTGAAAAACTTTTAAAATCAAAAGATTTGGATGAAGTTATAATTATAGGTGGAGAAAAATCTGTAAGTAAGGCTGTTCAAAATCATATAGAAAATGATTTGAAAATAAAAGTTGTGAGATATGCTGGATATGACAGATATGCAGTTAATGCCAAAATAGTTTCTGAAAAGTTCGCTAGTAAAAATGCTGAAAAACAAAACTTGGTTGTAGCTAGTGGTGAAGTATTTGCAGATGCTATTAACGCCACATCTTTGGCACAAAAACACGATGCACCAATATTATTGGTATCAAAAAACAAGATTTCTAGCGATACAAAAGATTATTTGCAATCTTTCTATAAAGGAAATATAGGTAAAATTTTTGTAGTCGGTGGACAAAATACAGTATCTGATAAAGTTGTTCAAGAAATCAAAGCTATTACTAATGTAAAACCACAAAGAATCTTTGGATCTAACAGATATATGACATCTGTCAGAGTCGCAAACGCAAGTTTTACTGCACCAACTAAAGCAATATTTGCTAGTGGTGAAGTGTTTGTAGATGCATTGGTAGCGGCACCACTTTCACAAAAGCTAAAAGCGCCAATACTTTTGGTTTCAAAATCTTCTATAACAAGTGATGTTAAATCATATATTGGTAGCAATTCTTTTGAAGAAATGTACATTGTCGGTGGAAAGAATACAGTATCAGAAAAAGTAAAAGATTTGATTTTGGATAACAAATCAGACGAAACTGTTACAACTGATCCAAAATATCCAGGAAAGAAAATAAAACGTACAAAACCATTACCAGGATTAGAAAATGAACAAGAATTTCCAGTTCAAATCAGTGACGATACGATTGTGATGGTACGTGGTCATTATGATGACGAAATGGCAGATGAAATATTAACACTTTTGAATCAATATCGAAAAGAAAATGGTCTAAAAGAGTTGAAACAAGATAATTCATTAACACCAGTTGCAAAGACAAGGGCAACGGAAATTGTTCATTTATTTGAACACGTTAGACCAAGAGGTGGGCTAGTAACAGATATTTCTAATATCAATGGAGAAAACATCTACAATGGACCATACACTGCAAGTGGTGCAATGGAAGCCTGGAAGAATTCTCCAGGACACAACGAAAACATGTTAAGAGAAGTTTTTACAAGAGTTAAAGTAAAAGTATTTGTTACAAAAGCATATTACGAAGATTCTGATCAAACTTATGACAGATATTACGCAGTTCAAATATTTGGAATCTAATATTAGAGTTAAGAAATGAAAGTCGATGTAAAAATCATCGATTTTCTTTTTTTTTTTTTGAAATTTGGGTATAATATTTGTAATATATCAAGTTATCGCAGGAGGAAACAATGCTAAAATATTTACATAAAAAACTAATCAGAAATAAAACATATTTTTTCGTGATATTATTATCGCTAATAATGTGCTTCGCGACTATATTTTTACAAATGCAAAAGTCAACATATTTTGAGTTAGATAGAATTAAAGAAATAGAATCCAGCACGGATAGTTTGATTGCGTATTTTTTGAAAAACAAACGAAGTGGCAAAAAAATAAATCCAAAGTTAAGTGTTGAAGAGAACGAAAAAATATATGATGCAGAATTAAAATATTATGGAAAATTATCGGATAATTTGTACGAAATAGATAATTTTATGTCGACAAATACGAATAAATCATCATTTGGTGAATATAGCAGAAAATACGATGCTAAATCAATCTACACTCACGAAAAAAACGTTTTAGAACTTTTAGATGAATTGGATTCTCACACTGAATACAAAAAAATAAAAGTAGATGAGGATTACATTAATTTTATTAAACACAGGAATGCTGATAATTCAACAAAAACAAACGGTGTTATCAATGAATATAAAAAATTGAATTTTGCGGCGATTATTTCTAAGCAATCATCTATTATATTCGGAGTAGTTCCGGCAGCTTTTTTAGCAATATTTCTAATGATATCATTGGAAAATGACGAAGTGTTGAAGAAGTTACCATTCAAGAATATTTCAATTACGAAGAATAGATTTCTTATGAGTCTATTAATTTACGTAGTGTATATTGTCTCAGTTTTATTATTTCTATTGTTAATTAGCACAGTATTTTTGGATGGTTTTGGTAAATTTGATTACTACCACATATCTGTACTTGAAAGATACAAATTTTTGACTGAAAAGCAGAACTTAGGATTTGTAAAGTTAGAGTATTTGAAACCTTACGAAATCTTATTGAGAGGGATTGTAACTTTGATTTTATCTTCGAATTTTGTATTTGGGATATTATCATTGGTTAAGAAAATTTTTACTTCAAAAATTATGGAGCTTATGTTCTCAATATTCGTTGTAGGTGGTTTTGTTGGTGATTTGTTATTGTTCAATCACAGATTCAATCCACTATTCATAACCAAATATTTTTCTTGGATACAAATAGTGTGCTTATTATTGATAGATACGATTCTTTTAGGATGTTGTTTCACTGTAAAAGATAGAGCGAAAAAAGAAAAAATATCCTACAGAAAAGTTGATACAACTAGTGTGAAGGGATTGGTGTTAACTAATATAATTTCCAAGCAAATGGTTGTGTTTATTTTAATCACAGTTGGTTTGTTTTCGTTATTTACGGCTTTTAAAACCGAAAAATACAATAAATTACGTGAAGAAGGAGAGCACGTTTACAAAAATTACTTAGCTTTTGGAGAATCTTATAAGGCAAAGATTTTAAATGATCCTTATATGACAGACGCAGAAATTAAACAAAATCTTGAAAATTTTGAAAAAGAATTTGAAGGCGGAATCAAAGAATACAGAGTGTACATCAATAGAGAAAAATATCCAGATATATTCTACAAATTTTATCAAGACAAATTCACATCTGGGGATTTGAGGTTTGATCAAAGTAGTGGTTTCATGGACAAGAGCGATTCTTTGAGTATGTACACAAAAAGGTATATGTACGATAAGCTTGAAATATTAAAGAATATGAAAGTGACTCCTTCTAATAGATTATACGATGGAATATATAATGTGGACTATAATCCAGAAGATGGAGTTAAGTATTTGAAGATAAAAGATAGAATATTTTCCTATTTGTTTAACGGAAGTAGTGAGGGAATTTCTGGGATTAATTTGCTGTACGATTTATTCTACACAAAATTCAATGTTTTTGTAACATTATTATCAGCTTGTTTGTTTGGAAGTCTGCTTTTTAGAAACAAGAAGATTATAGAAATACAAAAACTAACACCGCTTAACAAAAATTCTATTTACAGAAGAAATGTATTATCTAGTATTTTCAGCACGATAATTGGATTCTTAATTGTTTTGGTAATTGTATTTGCAATAGGTTTAGCGCTTGGTGGAGTTGGCAATTCACAACTTCCGACAATGGGAATATCAAACATAATGTTCAGTGCAGAAGTTATGAGATACAGGGAATTTATCATCAAAAGCGTGATATTGTCTATACTTGTGTGTGCTTGTTTTTCTATATTCATCAACATTACAAAACTATTCATAGACAATAAAATGTCCAATTTGATTATTGCGTTGATTGTGATTCTATCGGTAGGGTTACCGTACATCGTGAAATTCGTTCCTGCATTTTTGCCATTATCTTATATTGATAGTTCGGCTGTTGCGAATGGATTTGTGTCGTTTCATCAAGAAAATAGATATTTGAACTTCACATTTGGAGTGATATCAGTTATTTTGTGGACTATAGTATTGTATTTTATTTGCAAGAAGAAATTTCAAGAAAAGAGGAAATAAATGTTACGAGTTATTGATTTAGAAAAGAAATACGGCGACAAAACTATATTAGATAAGGTTAATTTTGAGCTTGAAAAAGGAAAAATAAAAGCATTAGTTGGGCCAAATGGATCTGGGAAAACAACTTTGATGAACAGCATATCTAATTCTATAAAAGTTGACGGTGGAAAAGTAGTGATTGATGATGAACAATACAGTGATGAAAAAATCTTCAATAAACTAACTTTTTTCAGAGATGAAACTATCTTAGATTTTAATATGAAAGGGATAGACTACTTGGAATTAATCAAGAATGCCTATAACAAAAATTCAGATGATGTGAATAATATTTGCAAAAAATTTGAAATAGAAGGATTTGTAAATAAGAGAGTTGGAGAGTATTCACTGGGAATGAAGAAAAAATTGATGCTTGCGATGTCATTCTTGCCAGGAAATGATTATGTTTTGTTAGATGAACCGTTAAATGGTTTGGATCCAACTAGTGTTATTAAAACGAAGAATTTCTTGAAAGACATTGCTAAACAAAATGTAGGAATTATTATATCAAGCCATGGGTTGAATGATTTGGATGATATAAGTTGTGATATTTTATTTTTGAAAGATAAGAAAATCTTAGAAGAAAAATTAGAATCTGTGAAATATTTGAATCTTTCAACTTCAAATGATGAACTTGTCAGAAAAACTTTGATAAATAACGGATATGAATACGAAAATAATTTGATTATTCTAAAAGATGAAAATATTAAATCAATTTTGAAGATTTTATCTCAATTGGATGTTGAGATTTTTAGTATAGACAAGAAATCAAAATCTTCTCAAGAAAGATACATGGAATTGTTTGAAATTTAATATAAAATGTATGAGACTTTGAGTTATAAGAGTCTCATTTTTTATTTAGAAGAAAATATTACTAAAAATGAAAAAATTTATAAAAATTGTTAAAAATTTGCGAAAATACTTGCGTTTTTTTCATTTGTATTGTAAAATATTATAGGTTATTATAAATATGTTAAGTTTTTTACATATAAATAAAGAAAAAAGGAGATTAGTAAAACTATGAGTAAAACTGAAAAGAAAAAACTAGGATTAATACCAAAATTATTAATCGCGATCGGATTAGGTACTTTAGCTGGTTTGTATATGCCTCAATGGTTTGTAAAAACTGCAGTAACATTCTCGTCAATGTTCGGAGCATTCTTAAACTTTGTTATTCCTCTTATGATTATCGCTTTTGTAACGAAAGGAATTGCTGATCTTGGAGAGGGAGCTGGAAAATTATTATTAGTAACTGTTGTAATTGCTTATGCATCTACTATTGTTGGGGGATCATTATCATACGTTATGAGTTCAAATATATTCCCAGCATTTATAAGTCCAGATCAAGTTTCTAAGATTCAAGCTTCAACCAAAATAGGAATGGATCCATTTTTTGAGGTTCCAATTAAACCATTTTTTGATGTAACTTCATCGATTATTTTTGCATTTATGATGGGAATTGCAATTTCATGGTTAAGGAAACAAGGCAAAGGTGAATTTTGTTATGGATTAGTTGGAGAATTTAATGACATAATAACAAAAGTATTATCGACTGCAATTGTACCATTATTACCTTTCTTTATTTTTGGTAATTTTTCAAAAATGGCATTCACAGGATCTGTATTTGCAGTGCTTTCAATTTTCTGGAAGATATTCTTATGTGTAATTGCACTTCATTTAATATATGTATCAGTATTATTTGTAATAAGTGGCATTTACACAAAGAAAAATCCTATAAAACTTATCAAAAATCAAATCAAGGGATATTTGACAGCGATAGGAACTCAATCATCTGTTGCAACAATTCCGGTAAACTTGGAATGTGCTAAACAAAACTCAGTAAGTAAAAATATTAGAGATTTTGTAATTCCATTGGGAGCTACGGTTCATATGCCAGGTTCAATGATTACAATTACTGCTTGTACTTTTACAATATTAACAATGTATGGAATGGATCATTCTTACTTACTAATGTTAAGATATATGGCAATTCTTGGAATAGCTATGGTTGCTGCACCAGGAGCTCCGGGTGGAGCAGTTATGAGTGCTTTGCCATTTTTGCCAGTAGTTGGAATTCCATCAGAAGGTGAACTTGCATCATTATTGATTACACTTTATTTGACACAAGATTCATTTGGAACTGCTGCGAATATTTCTGGGGATACCGCAATCTCTGTAGCTATCGATAAAATATTCAACAGACATATTGTAAAGAACGATGAATACAAAGACGGTTTCAATGAAAAAGTAATAAATGAAGAAGATTTATAAAAAATTTTTGGCTAGGCTCTGAGAGCCTAGTTTTTAATTGAAAGATTTTTATTTTTTGAAATTTTTTAAAAATCAATGCGAATTATTGTTTATTGAATTAAACAGACAGATGATATATAATGTAAAAGTAAAACATATGTTCAAGGGGTGAGTTATGGAATTTAAATTACATTCAAAATTCAAGCCAACAGGTGATCAACCACAAGCGATTGATAAACTTGCAAATGGTTTAAAAAATGGAAAAAATCATCAAATTTTAAAAGGAGTTACTGGTTCAGGTAAAACTTTTACGATGGCGAATATTATTCAAAAAGTTCAAAGACCGACTTTGGTTATAGCTCACAACAAAACTTTGGCATATCAGTTAGCTAGTGAGTTTAGGGAATTTTTCCCAGAAAATGCGGTTGAATTTTTCGTTTCGTATTACGATTATTATCAACCAGAAGCATACGTTGTTCAATCAGATACTTATATTGAGAAAGACTCAAGTATCAATGAGGAATTGGACAAGCTTCGCCACAGTGCTACGATGAGTTTGTTCGAAAGAAGAGATGTTATTATTGTGTCTTCTGTTTCGTGTATTTATGGGTTGGGAGACCCTATTGATTACGAAAATTTGGTTATATCTTTGCGCCCAGGCATGGAAAAAGATAGAACTGAAGTTATGAAAAAGTTAATCGACATTCAATACGTTAGAAATGATATTAATTTTACAAGAGGAACTTTCAGAGTAAGGGGAGATAGTTTGGATATTTTCCCAGCATCAAGTGGTGAAAAAAGTGTTAAAATAGAATTTTTTGGTGACGAAATAGATAGAATTACTGAAATAGATGCGTTGACTGGTGAAATTGTAGGGGAAAGAAATCACGTTGCGATATATCCTGCAAGTCACTATGCAACAACTCAGAAAAAAGTTGAAAAAGCTATCGTAACTATAGAAGAAGAATTAGAAGATAGATTAAAATACTTTAAAGATCACAATAAATTGTTGGAAGCTCAAAGATTAGAGCAAAGAACGAGATACGATATAGAAATGTTAAAAGAAATGGGATTTTGTACTGGAATAGAAAACTATTCAAGACATATGTCCCAGAGAAAGCCTGAAAGCAGACCTTACACTCTGATCGACTATTTCCCAAAAGATTTTGTGACAATGATTGACGAATCACATGTTACTGTTCCACAAATCGGAGGAATGTATGAGGGAGATAGGTCCAGAAAAACCAGCTTGGTTGATTATGGTTTCAGATTGCCTTCTGCATTGGACAATCGTCCTTTGAGATTTAATGAATTTGAATCGATGATGAATCAGGTAATATACGTGTCGGCAACTCCAGGAAAATATGAAAAAGCAAAAACTAATGAAGTTGTTGAACAAATTATCAGACCTACGGGATTATTAGATCCAAAAATTGAAGTTCGTCCTACAAAGGGACAAATCGATGATTTGGTTAGTGAAATCAATAAAACTATTGAAAAAGGTGAACGTGTTCTTATCACAACTCTTACTAAAAAGATGAGTGAAGACTTGACGCGTTATCTTGAAGATTTGGATATAAAAGTAACTTATTTGCATTCAGATATTGATACAATTGAAAGAATGGAAATCATCAGAGATTTGAGAGAAGGAAAATACGATGTACTTGTAGGAATTAACCTTCTGAGAGAGGGATTGGATTTACCAGAAGTTTCTCTGATTGCGATTTTGGATGCCGATAAGGAAGGTTTTCTACGTTCAGAGACTTCTCTTATACAAACTATAGGTAGAGCTGCTAGAAACTCAAATGGCCACGTTATAATGTACGGTGATACGATTACTAGGTCGATGGATGTGGCTATCACAGAAACTAATAGGCGTAGAGAAATACAAGAAGAATACAACGAAGAACACAACATTATTCCAACTACTATTAATAAATCTGTTAGAAAAAGAATCCAAAATACTTTCGTGGCAGAAGAAAATGAAAGTTATGATGTTAATAAAGTTACGGAATTTTCAAAGGACGAAATAGAAGTTATTATTGAAAATTTGAACACAGAAATGTTAAAAGCTGCAGAAGAATTGGATTTCGAGAGAGCTGCTACACTTAGAGATCAAATCAGGAATTTGAAAAACACTTACTAAAGGAGCAAAATGAGCAAAGATAAAATTGTTATAAAAGGTGCTAAGGAGAATAATCTAAAAAATGTGGACCTTACCATTCCTAGGAATAAAATGGTCGTGTTCACTGGATTGAGTGGGTCAGGTAAATCTTCTTTGGCATTTGATACTATATATGCGGAAGGGCAACGAAGATATGTAGAATCTTTGAGTTCTTATGCACGTCAATTTTTAGGACAAATGGATAAACCAGATGTAGAATATATTGAAGGATTGTCGCCTTCGATTTCTATCGATCAAAAAACAACTAACAACAACCCACGTTCAACAGTGGGAACTGTTACAGAAATATACGATTATTTTAGACTACTTTTCGCAAGAGTGGGAACTGCTTACTGTCCAGTTTGTGGGAAAGAGATCGTCAGTCAAACTGTCGACCAAATTGTTGACAGTGTAAAAGAATTAGAGGAACGTTCCAGAATTCAGATTTTGAGTCCTGTAGTAAAAGGCAAAAAGGGTGAATTTAAAAAACTTCTTCAAAATTTGAGAAAAGATGGTTTCATAAGGGCAATTGTAGATGGTGAGCAAGTTGAATTAGCAGAAGAAATTGAACTTGATAAAAACAAAAAACACGATATTGATGTAATTGTCGACAGAATTATAATTAAAGAAGGAATTGATTCAAGGCTTACAGATTCCATAGAAACTGCTCTGAGATTATCTGAAAATAATGTAAAAGTTGATGTAATTGGTAAAGACGTAATTTCTTACAGTACATCGATGAGCTGTCCAGATGGACATATTTCTTACCAAGAATTAGAGCCAAGAGATTTTTCTTTTAATAATCCTTTTGGGATGTGTCCACATTGTAATGGACTTGGTTTTCATAAAAAAGTTGATGAAGAATTGGTTATTCCTAATAAAGAATTATCTATTTTACAAGGCGCAATAGATCCTTATCAATCTTCGAAACCAGGTGGATATTATTTTGAAATAATAAAAGCAATAGCTGATTCTTATGATTTTCCATTGGACAAACCAATAAAAGAAGCTCCAAAGAAAATGATCAATGAAATTTTAAATGGTTCGAAGAAAAATCTGTCATTTATTTTTGATAGTCATTTTTCTGGACGAAAAAAATTCAATGGTAAATTTGAAGGAGTTTTGAAAAACTTAGAAGAAAGATACAACAGAAGTACGACAGATTCTATGCATCAAAAAATTGGTGAGTACATGACTGACGTTGAATGCGATTATTGTTATGGAGCTAGATTAAAAGATGAGTATTTGTCAGTTCGTATAAATGAGAAAAATATTTACGAAATATGCCAAATGCCTGTAAAAGATTCTCTTCAATGGTTCAAAGATTTGGAATTGGAAGAGTCCAAGAAATTTATTGGAGACGAAATATTGAAGGAGATTATAAGTAGACTTCAATTTTTGAACGATGTTGGGCTTGATTATTTGACTTTGGATAGATCCGCTTCTACTTTATCTGGTGGAGAATCTCAGAGAATTAGATTGGCAACACAAATTGGATCTGCATTGGTCGGCGTTGTCTATGTATTAGATGAACCTTCAATCGGACTTCACCAAAGGGACAATGACAAATTGATTAAGGCGCTTAGAAATTTGACGGATATTGGAAATACTTTGGTTGTAGTTGAACACGATGAAGATACGATGAAAGAATGCGATTATCTTGTTGACATCGGACCGGGAGCTGGTGTTCATGGAGGCGAAATCGTAGCTTGTGGAACTATTGAAGACATTATAAAAGAAAAAAGATCTATTACAGGGAAGTATTTGTCAGGCGAATTGGCAATTCCCGTTCCTGAACAAAGACGAAAACCTAATGGATATTTAGAATTTAAAGGTTGTAAAGAAAATAACCTAAAGAATATAAATGCGAAATTTGCACTTTCATGCTTCAACTGTGTTACAGGGGTTTCAGGATCTGGAAAATCTTCATTGGTCAACGAAATTGTCTACAAGAAATTAGCTAGAGATTTGAATAATGCGAAAATGAAAAATGGTAAATTCAAATCAGCAACTGGAATTGAAAATTTGGATAAAGTTGTACAAATCGATCAATCTCCGATTGGTAGAACGCCACGAAGTAATCCAGCAACTTATACAAAAGTATTTGATTTGATAAGAGATTTGTTTGCATCGACTCCTGAAGCAAATATGAGAGGATATCAAAAAGGAAGATTTTCATTTAACGTAAAGGGTGGAAGGTGTGAAGCTTGTAAGGGCGATGGAACTATAAAAGTAGAAATGCACTTTTTACCAGACGTTTATGTTCCATGTGACGTTTGTAAAGGAAAAAGATATAACAGAGAAACTTTGCAAGTAAAATACAAAGGCAAAAACATCGCCGATGTTTTGGATATGACAATTGATGAAGCGTTAGAATTTTTTAGAAATTTTCCGCCAATTAAAAATAAATTGCAAACTTTACAAGATGTAGGTTTGGGATATATTAAATTAGGACAATCTTCAACTGAATTATCCGGTGGAGAAGCGCAAAGAGTAAAACTTGCCAGTGAATTATCTAAAAAAAGTACAGGAAAAACTGTATATATTTTGGATGAACCAACTACGGGTCTTCATTCAGCAGATATTGATAAATTAATTGAAGTCTTGCAAAGACTTGTGGATCAAGGGAATACCGTTATTGTTATTGAACACAATCTTGATGTTATTAAGGTCGCGGATTATATTATCGATTTGGGACCTGAAGGAGGAAATGGTGGAGGACAAGTTATCTTCCAAGGAACTCCTGAAAAATTAATTAGTAAGAAAAATTCATATACTGGGCAATATTTGGTTCCAAAATTGAATCGTTAAATTTTTGTAATAATCACCTTCTGATTTTTAGTGTATAATAAAAGTTAAGAAGGTGATTTTTTATGTACAATATTATGGTTGTCGACGACGAAAAAGACATAGTAAAAGCCATAGAAATATATTTGAAAACAGATAATTACAATGTGTTGAAGGCTTATAATGGTTACGATGCATTAGAATTAATGGAAAAGAATAAAATAGATTTATTTTTGGTAGATATAATGATGGAAGGAATGGACGGATTAGAACTAACTCAAAAAATAAGAGAAGTATCTAACGCGCCAATCATAATTTTGTCTGCAAAAAGCGAACTGAATGATAAGGTTATGGGATTGAATTTGGGTGCTGACGATTATATTACGAAACCTTTCGATTCCGTGGAATTATTGGCTAGAATCAAATCTTGTTTGAGAAGATTAGAACTTAGCAAAGACAATTCTTTAAATGGTAATGTGTTCTCAGCAGGAAGATTGACAATCAACGACGACAAAAAAGAGGTGTTGATTGATGGCGAAGAAATAAAGTTAACTCCTTATGAGTACGGGATTATTTTACTTTTATTGAAAAACAAAGGTATAGTATTCACATCAGAAGAAATTTATGAAAATGTGTGGGAAGCTCCACCTTATGATGTCAAAAAAATAGTTTCAGTCCACATATCAAGACTCAGAGAAAAAGTTGAAATCAATCCTAGAAGACCTGATTTGATTAAATCAGTGTATGGAATGGGATATAAGATAGAGGATATTTAATGATAAATTGGATAAAGAAAAGTTTTAGATCTATCGATGGTTATGTTGAAAAACAATTGGTAGATCTACTACTGTATTTTAGTTTTGGTTTTATTCTTGTATTCACTGTATCATTTTTTATTGAAAATATAATTAATGTATATAATTTTTCAGTTGCCATAACGTTGATATATGCGATGCTTGCTTTCTTTTATTCAATGGTTAAGGTAGTAAGGACTATTTACAAAAAGAAAAAGAATGCATTTTTAATATATCAATTCATTAGTAATTTCAAAGGAAAATACTACAATATTTATGTTGAGTCATTATTAACTTTGATTTTTTTTATGTATACTATGGCGACAATTATGGTCACAAACAGGAATTTGTTTGGAATTGTATTTATCGGTGCAATTTTAGCGAAGATTTACATATCAATTTTGATTAATAATCTTGGAAAAATACTGCTTAACAAAAAAGTTGAGGCTATGTATTCTGGAAAAGATATTGATGTGTTTATTGACGACGAAATTTACAAAGACTCTGTGTATTTGATTAACCATTTACATGATTCGGTTATTAGTACAATGCAAGATAAAATCAATTCAGAAAAAATGAAAACTGAATTGATTACAAATATTTCACATGATATCAAAACACCTTTAACTTCTATTATAAATTACGTTGATTTGTTGAATCACGAAACTGATGAATCGGAAAAGAAAAGATATATTGAAATTCTAGAATATAACGCTAAAAGATTGAAAACTATGGTAATAGATTTGATTTATGCTTCTAAAACTGGAACGGGAAATATTGATATTGAAATGGAAGTTGTGGAACTAAATGAATTAGTATTGCAAGTTTACGGTCAATTTGATTCTGATTTCAATAAGTTGGGACTGGATTTCGAATATAGTGATAAAAGAAAAACAGTATTGATGATGACAGATGGTGCAAAGTTATCTCGTGTAATAGAAAATATTTTTAGTAACATTGTGAAGTATTCAAAACCTAACACAAAAGTATATGGTGAATGTGATGTAGTCGATGACAATATTATTCTGAAATTTTCTAATGTATCCAAGAATAAAATTGAAGTGAGTGCAGAAGAATTAATGGGTCAATTTGTCAGAGGTGAAAGGTCACGCCATTCAGAAGGTAGTGGACTAGGTTTGTATATTGCGAAGAATCTGATTGAATTGCTTGGAGGAACAAGTAAAATTTCGATAGATGATGATAAATTTATTTATGAGATTAATTTTAAAGTTACTAGAAAAAAGAAGGTAAAATAGAATACAAAATTACATTATCCATATTGACCCCGCATTAATTTATTTATTATAGCGGGGATTATTTTAATATAACTTCAATTAATATTAATTATTTTCCGGATAAAAAAGATTTATTCCCAATTCCGAGAAATTCTCTTTAATTTGAGAATCTAAATTCTGGTCGGTAATAATTCCATCAACTTCATTAAAATTACAAACTCTAATAGTTGCTGTATTTCCAAATTTTGTACTATCAGCTACACAAAATGTTTTTGATGAGACCTGCTTCATTGTAGTTTTTATATCATATTGATCAAATCCATAATCCATAATTCCGTGTTTCAAATTTATTCCACTTGCACTCATAAAAAATATATCTGGATGGTACATTTTGATAAAATTTATTGCTGATAATCCGTATGTAAATAAATCTTTATTATTAAGTCTTCCAGAAGCAAGTAATATTTTGATAGAAGGATTAGTAGCTAATATTTGTGCTATTGACAGAGAGTTCGTTATACATGAGATATTATTAAATTGTTTTATTAATGATTTGGATATTTCTACATTTGTCGTACTGTCGTCTAGAGCTATCATAGAACCTTCTTTAACAAAGTCAGTAGTTATAGTAGCTAAATTTATTTTTTTTTCAATGTTGATTGTTTTTCTTGTAATCAAATCAAATTCTGGAATATTTTCGTCAATTAAAATAGCACCTCCATAAACTCTTTTTAATTTATTTTCATTTTCTAATGTTTCTAGATCACGGCGTATAGTTTCAGGAGTAACATTAAAATTTTTAGATAAATTTTGGACTGTGATGCTACCATGTTTGTTTAAATCTTGTAATATTTTATTTAATCTATCATTTTTTAGCATAGTATTATAAAATTTTCACCTCATTTTTATTATAGCATATTAAAAATAATTTTTATGTTTTTATTTTAGCTTATTTACGTATATTTTACCAATACATTAATATTATTTAACACCTAAAGATTATTATAAGATTAGGAAACAAAGATAAACAAAAACAAAACAACAAAAACAAATATAAAATTGTGAAAAACACATAATAAGGAGGTTAAATGAGCAAAATTTCTCTAAGAAATATTTACAAAAGATATGAAAATAGCAATAAATCTGCGGTTACCGACTTTAATTTAGAGATAGAAGATAAAGAGTTCATAGTTTTTGTAGGGCCTAGTGGTTGTGGAAAATCTACTACACTCAGAATGATTGCTGGATTGGAAGATATATCTGAAGGTGATTTATTTATTAATGGAAAAAGAATGAACGATGTTGCTCCTAAGGATAGAGGAACGGCCATGGTATTTCAAAACTATGCATTATATCCTCATTTAAATGTTTATGACAATATCGGATTTGGTTTAAAAATCAGAGGTGTTGACAAAAATACAAGAGATAAGAGCATTCGAAAAACAGCGGAAATGTTGAGTTTGACACCTTTTCTTAAAAGAAAACCTATTGAGTTATCTGGTGGTCAACGTCAAAGAGTTGCATTAGGGAGAGCAATAGTAAAAGAATCTGAAATATTTTTAATGGATGAACCTTTGTCAAATTTGGATGCAAAGTTAAGAATTAACATGAGAAAAGAATTAGTAGAATTACAACAAAATTTAGGTTCTACAGTTATTTATGTAACACATGATCAAACAGAAGCAATGACCATGGCAAGTCGAATTGTTTGCTTAAAAGATGGGATTATTCAACAAGTCGGGACGCCGGAAGAACTTTACTCTAATCCTAATAATATGTTCGTCGGGGGATTTTTAGGGTCTCCACCGATGAATTTTATAAAAGGGAAAATTGAAGACGCGAAATTCTATGATGAATCAAGTAATTATATATGCGATGTTAACCAAGATTCTGTTAAAGATGTTGTATTAGGAATTAGACCCGAGAACATCAAAATTTCTAATAATGATTCAGGAATTAAGGTTCCGATGAAGTTAATAGAATTGCTTGGTGCTGATTATAATATTCACGCTCAGTTATATGGAAATAAGATTATTATAAATACAGATGCTAATAGATATATAAAAGATAAGGACGAATTAAACATTGTATTTGATGCAAATAAATTATTGTTTTTTGATCCAAAAACAGAAATGAGATTATTTTTGGAGGATTAATATGGACAATGTAAGAAGTATAACAAAGGATCAAGATAATAATAGAAAAATAAAAGACATTAAAAGAAATAGTTTGAATGTTCCTAACTTCATAATATATATACTTATTCCATTATTACCATTATTGGTTTTCTGGTTCATTCCAATGATTATTTCTTTTATGATAAGTTTTACCGACTGGGATTATATTAGTCCAAAATTTAATATAATTGGTTTAAAAAATTATTCAGAGATACTTAAAAGTTCAGAATTTTGGCAAGCTTTAAAGAATACAATTTTATTTGGTTTTGGAACAGTATGCCCGACATTAATATTTGGTTTTCTAATGGCCCTGATAATCGAGAAAGTAAAAAAAGGAAAAGATATTTTTCAAGGATTTTTATTTTCGCCATGGATTACTCCAATGGTTGCAATGAGTATTATATGGAGTTGGATGTTCAGGCCTAGTGTTGGATTAATTAATTATTGTTTAAAATTTTTGGGAATTAATGGTCCAAATTGGCTAATGGATTCTAAATATGCGCTTATAGCTATTATGATAGTTACTGTTTGGAAAACAGCTGGATGGGCGATGCTGTATTATTCAGATGCAATAAGTAAAATACCAAAAGATTTATTTGAAGTTTGTAATTTGGAAGGAGCAAACTCACTCCAAAAAATTAAATATATTTATTTTCCACTAACAATAAAGACGACATTGTTTCTAGGAATCATAAGTCTGATAAATTCAATTCAGGCTTATGATCAGATTTCTGTACTAACTAGAGGAGGTCCAGCTGGATCAACTAGAACATTATTATACTTATTTTATCAGATGGCATTTGAACAATTTAATATGGGCAAAGCTACAACTATTGCAATAATAATGGTAATTATCACAGGAATACTAGCTAGTATCATGTTCTATATGCAAAAGAAACTAGTAAAATAGGAGCTAAAATGAATAAAATAAAAAAAATAATCAATTTATTATTATTAGCGTTTGTAAGTATATTAGCTTTTTTTCCGCTATTATGGATGGCTACAAATTCTTTTAAAACAGCAAATAAAATTATTCAACAACCATTAAACCTGTTTCCTGAAGTATTAGATTTTAGAAATTTCATAGGTGCGTTAGAAAAAGCACCATTCGATCTTTATATAATTAATAGTATTATAACAGCATTTGCAATAGTTGTTTTACAACTATTGCTTGGGATTTTGATGGGATATGGTTTATCGAAGTTTGATTTCAAAGGTAAAAAGATTTTGTTTGGATCTATTCTCTTGACATATATGCTTCCAGCAGCAGCGACATATGTTCCGAGTTATGTTATCCTTGCAAAGATGAATTTAATTGATACAATACCAGGAATTATTATTTCTAATGTGGCAAGTGTGTTTACGATATATATGGTTTACCAAACTTTTTCTTCTGTACCTAAAGAAATGATAGAAGCAGCTGAAATGGATGGAGCAAATAATTGGCAAATACTATGGAAAGTTATGGTTCCACTTTCTAAATCTACAATATTAACAACAGCCTTGATACAGTTTGTTGTTATGTATAATAACTATATGTGGCCATCACTAATAACAAACAGTAAGAAAAATTATCTTATAAGTGTAGGATTAAATATTTTCTTTAATTCAAAGGGAAATTTCACACAGAATTTACCGATGTTGATGGCTGCAAACACTATATCAGTATTACCACTATTAATTTTATTTTTAATTTTAAAGAAGTGGTTTATTGAAGGAATAAGCGATAGCGGGATAAAAGGATAAAAATTTAGGAGGAAAAAATGAGAAAATTAAGAAAAATTTTATTAATGATACTTTGTGGTATATTAATGCTTACAGGTTGTTCAGAATCTGCTAAAAAAGCACAAAATGAAAATAGCAGTGGTTCTAATGTTGCATCAGAAGATAGCAGCAAAAAGGAAAAGGTTGAAATTCAATTTTGGTATGGATTAGGGTCTGTTGCAGGTCAGACAATGGAATCAATTATTGCAGATTTTAATGCATCACAAGATAAAGTAAAGGTTGTAGGGGTACAACAAGCCGATTACAACGAAACGTATCAAAAAGTTCAAGCTGCTATAGCTGCCAAACAACCACCAGCAGTTTTTATAGGAAGTAAGATTTCTGAAATGGCTGAATCACAAATAGCTGTAGATTTATCCACATTTATGAATGATAAGACAACAGAATCTGATTATCTTGATGTACTAATGAAACCGGCAAAGATTAATGGTAAAATTTATGCGATACCTGCATATGGAACAACACAAGTAATGTATTATAGAAAAGATTTATTAAATAAAGCTGGCATTAAGCCAGAAGAGGCTTATTCTTCTTGGGAAAAAGTATATGAAGCATCTAAAGAAATACAAAAAAAAGGTGTTACAAAATGGGGACATCTTCCAATGTGGGGTGCTGATAATCTTATCGATATAGCTTTGAGCAATGGAGGATCAATCCTTAGTGAAGATGGAAAAAAAGTTACAATAAATTCACCTGAATGGATTGAATCTTGGGATTTTATTAGAAAACAAATTTTTGAAAACAAAACTGCAAAGATTGAATCCGGAGGACAAGGATGGGAATACTGGTACAGAACAATTGATAATGTGATGAACGGACAAGCTATGAGTTATACAGGATCTTCAGGGGACAAAGGTGATTTGGATTTTAAAATTATCGGATCATGTCCTCAACCAGGATTGAATGGGAAGCCAGGAAAACCACAAGCTGGAGGACATTATTTAGTTGTACCACAAGCAGCTTCTAAAGAACAACAACAAGCTGCATTTGAATGGATATCATACTTTACTAGTCCAAAAATTTCAGCGAAATGGTCAATGAAAACAGGATACATTCCAGTTAGAAAAAGTGCTATGGAGGATGAGGATTACAAAGCTTTTACAAAAGAAAATCCTTATGCAATTGTACCATATCAACAAGCACTTAAAGCTACACCAGTATTTATTGATCCAACAAAAGGAAAGATTACTGATGCTTTGAGTATTGCAGCAGATAAAATCGAGTTACAAAATATTCCAACAAAGCAAGCATTGGATGAAGCTCAAAAAGTAGCTCAAGAAGCACTAGATAAGATTAATAAATAGATTGTTCGAATAGAAATTTAAATATGATAATTTTTGGAGATAACTAATGAAAGATAGATTACTGTTTAATAATGATAGGAATAATTTCTTAGAAACAAATCTCAAAAAAAAATATGATAAAATTACTTTCATTATAAAATGTAATGTAACCACAATATCGATAAGTTGGAAAAACAATAAAAATTTATTATTTATGTATTTATTTGGCCCGGACAAGAATTTGTATGGACAAATTGTTACTAATTCAAAAGATGGTACAAGATGTATATCTACAATAGGCGATTATACTTCTCCTTGTTGCAAAACACTAAAATCAAGTGAAACTTTTCAAGGTGAATGGACAATAGAATACGCAATTTATGGAGAGGTTGAGTCTAATATAGTAAGTATACTAGTAAAAGAAGATGATGAATTTAATCATAAATTAAAAGAAATAAGTTTAATTGAACTACCCAAAATATCTGAACATACCATATATGATGGAATGAAATGGTATGCAGGTGATTTTCACACACATACTATATTTTCAGACGGTAAAATGACAAGAGAAGAGAATAATGATATAGCGAAAAAACAGAATCTTGATTTTTTTATTCCAACAGATCATAATATTTTTCATTATAAATGGCCCAATTCTGATGATGTATTTATATATCCAGGTGTTGAGATTACATCAAGTTATGGTCATATAAACTTATTGTTTTCAGAAAAAAATCCGTTTGAAGAACATTCTATATTTGAGATAGAGAATAAAACTTCACTTATAGAAATAATTAAGAAGGCTGAGAAATACTCTATAGTATCAATAAATCATCCATTCATGCCTCCTTGGGATTTTTTGCTAGGGGATTTGCCACTTGAATATGTTAAAATCTTGGAAATAATTAATGATCCAACATATAAAACATCCATAAGTGCAACTAATGATGCAATAGACAAATGGAATTGTCTACTGAATGATGGATACAAGGTTGTGGGAATAGGAGGTAGTGACTCGCATTTAAGACCAAATGAAAAATATGCAAATTCTGAATATCCTTCTATATTGGGAGATCCAAAAACATATTTATATTCAAAAAGTAATTCTTGGAATGATTTAAAACAAGCTCTTGTACAAGGAGATGTCGTAGTATCGAGAAAAGATTTTATTGACCTTAATACACATGGATTGAATAGAGAAAATAACTCTTTTGAGGGAAAAGTATTTTTAGAAAGCAAACTAACTAACGAAACATTTCATGATCTCGATCTATACCATAATTGGATTGTTGATGGAAAGACAATTTTGAAAGAAAAAGGATTAGTATCAAAATTGAATCAAGAAATAGATTTAAAATATCATTGGATTAGACTTGATATAACTGACGAAGATGATAATTTGTATGGGTTTACTAATCCGATATTCTTTAATCGAGATGAAAAAACTCAAAGTATGAAATACTGGAAAGACTTAATGGTAAAAAAATATGAAAATTAGAGGGATAATATTTGATAAAGATGGTACGTTGATGGAGTTTTCAGATATATGGCGATGTGCTGTTGAAGAACTATTCAATGAATATTCATTATCTGAAGAAGTAAAAGAAGATATAAGAGAAAAAATCGGAATAAAAAGTGATTCGACAATTAGAGAAAATAGTATTCTAGCATCAGGGACGATGGATGAATTATTTGAAGTGATTAGTATGTATATTTTAAATTCTGAGGATGAAATTTATGAAAATATGGAAGAATTTTTTTCTGAATATTTAAAAAGTCATTCTAACATGATTAAGGAGACCTGTGATTTAGACGGATTATTCAATAAATTAAAAAATGATGGCATAAAAATCGGTGTAATTACTGCAGATAATTACCGTCAAGCTAGGTTTTGCTTTCAAATTCTTAAATTAGAAAAATATATTGAATTCTTAGGGAGTGGAGATAGATATTTGAATAAGCCGAATCCACAAGCGTTACAAGCTTTTTGTAAAAAATTTTCTCTAGATATAAATGAAGTTGCAGTTGTTGGTGACTCTGACATAGATATGCAATTAGGAAAACACGCTGGACTTTCAATAGGTGTTTTATCTGGTGTCGGAACAGAAAAAATGTTGTTGAATTCTGCTGACGTAGTTGTAAAATCACCATGCGATATATTATCTGTAATAGATAATCATAATAAGCTTCGATAATAAATTGTTACCAAATATAATGAAGTAAAAGTATTACCTTATTTTTTGATTAAATCTATTTGTTTTAAAAGATAAACCACCTGATTGGAAATATTTTCTAATCAGGTGGTTTTTTGAATAAAGATTATAAAGTTTTATAATCGAGTGTTAGTTATCATTATTGTTCGATGAATTGTTATTGTTTCGCTTTCTATTGTTGCCATTTCTGTTATTTCTATTGTTTTCTTTTTCGTCGTCTTTCTTGTCGTTATCTTTATCGTCTTTGTCCTCTTTATCGTCTTTGTTCTTGTCATCCTTGTCTTCGTCATCTTTGTACTTAGGTTTAAAAATATTGAAGATTGTTCTGTCAGAATAACCAGGCATACTGTATTTCCAGTCTTTTGGAATTATATTGTTATGTTCTGATGGCTTGTAAGGAGGGTCTCTTTTTATGAAAACTCCCCATCCTAATTCCCATGGAGGAGTTTTGTCCGTTGCTAATTTTCCATCTACAACGTCAATTCTCCTAGATTCATACAAATCGGAAACTTCAGTTGGTTCTGTGCCTGCTTTGTAGACTTCTTCTTTTACAATTCCTCGAGGATCTCTCCAACTGTATTTGCTTGGAAGTTTATTTGCTAAAGTATCAACTTTAACTCTTACTATTCCATCTGGTTCTTCAAATTTAATTGGAATTTTATCTTCTAAAGTATATCTATTTACTGCACTCCAAATTTGTACAACTTTTTTCTGGCTAATTTGAGTCATTTTTAATTGTTGATTGTCAAAACCTAGCCATGTACTAATAGTATAATATGGACTCATTCCAACAAACCAAACATCTTGGTAGTCGTTTGTAGTACCTGTTTTTCCACCAATATCAAAACCGTCTAACCTTGCATATTTGGAATAGTTGTAGTCAGTAGATGTTCTTAGTATGTCTCTCATAATGTATGCAATTTGAGGACTTACAACTTCGTTTTGCTTTTGTGGATTTTCTATGATCACTTTACCCAAACTATCAGTAACTTTTGTAAATGAAATAGGCTCTCTGTATTGTCCACTGTTATTAATAGCATTATATGCTCCCGCCATTTCAACAGGAGTAAATCCTTTAGTTAATGAACCAAGTGCCATTGCTGATGTGTTTTCATCATTTTCAGAAGTATTTTCAGCAGCACTAATATAGTTATCAGCTTTAGGATTTTTTGCATTAATTAATCCAAATTTTTCTAAATAACTTTTTGATTTTTCAATTCCAATATCTTCTAAAACTTTTACTGCAGTAACGTTAATTGAATTTTCTACAGCATATCTAAGAGAAACCAGCCCTTCATAACCTTCATACCAGTTTTGAGGCCACAATTCGTGTTTTTCGTTATAGTGTGGCAAATCATCTAATCCTGATGCAGCTGAGTATCCATTATCCAAAGCTGGAGTGTAAACACCTAATGGTTTCATACTTGAACCAACTTGTCTAGGAATATCTGATGCTCTATTAGTTGTATCTTTATTATTAGAATATCTTCCACCAACCAAAGCTTTGATTTGTCCTGTTGATTTATCGACCACAACACTTGATGATTGTGGTTGTTTAATACCATCTTCATTTATTGTGTAAAAATCTTTCGTGAAAATCAAATTATTGTTTTCATCGTATTTTATTAAGTTAGGATTGTCTTTAATGTATTGGCTTGAGATTGTAATATTACCATCACTATCAGTAGTCAAATTCTTGCTACCAATATTAATAGAAGAAATTTTGTGAGTAACCAAATTATTATAGTCATTTACAGAATAGTAATCTTTTAAATCCAAATAATTTCCGTATTGTTTTACCTTTATTGATTTTGAATACTTGAATGTTACTGATCCATCTGGATTTTTGTTGTATTGTTCTGGCGAAATAAAGAACTCATCATTCTCGTTTATTATATTTTTCTTTCTGAAATATATAACTTCATTTAATACGTTTGTAATATTTCTAGAATCATCGCTAGACCATTTTAATAAACTAGCAGATGAACCATCCGAGATAATTTCATCAACTTTTTTATCGTATAATTTTTCTAAGTTACTTTGCATATTCATATCAACACATGAATATATCTTTAATCCACCATTAATTAGTTTGCTTTTTGCTTCTTGTTGTGAGTAACCTTTTTCAATTAGTTTTGCAATAACTTGTTCATAGATAATATCTGAATAGTAGTTGGACAGGTTATCTACGTTTTTAATTCCCGGTTTTATATTAGCTGCGATGTTTTCTTGAAGAGCTTTGTCGTATTCTTCTTTTGTGATTTTATTGTTATCTAGCATTTTTTTAAGAACGTAATCTCTTCTGTCGATAGTTTGTTGATTGTAGACAGCTTTGTATGTTTCACCACTTAAAGTAACTTCTCCGACGATTTTTGACTGATCTTTTACTTGACCTGGTTCAATCGCCTTGTATAATGCTAAGTTAGTAGGACTCTTCACGATTCCTGCAAGGGTAGCGCATTCTGATAAAGTTAATTCATCTATGTTTTTTTTGAAGTAAATTTCGGCGGCAGCTTGAACTCCGTAAGCATTTTGTCCCAAGAAAACAGTATTCATATATGTTTCCAATAATTTTTCTCTGCCTAAGTAGTTTGTCAATTCCATTGCCAAATAAGCTTCTTTGAATTTTCTATCAAATGACCTTTCATTCGTTAAGTATAAATTACGAGCTAATTGTTGAGCTAATGTACTCGCTCCACGTTTCATAGAGCCGGACTTTAAATTATCAAAAATAGCCGAAGTAATTCCAATTGGATCCACACCATTGTGTTTGTAAAACCTTTCATCTTCAACAGATGTGAAAGCATCCATCATATATTTTGGTATTTTATCTAATTTAACGACCTCTCTATATTCAGTGGTCTTGATTTTTTCGATTAAATTTCCATCCTGATCCAAAATTTCAGATGTTTGATTCATCATATTACTTATTTCTTCTGGATTAACTTTCGGAGCTAACTGCATTGCGCGTACTCCAGCAACACCAATTAATCCACCTACAAATGCAAATATACAAATCAAACATAATATCAAAATTTTTATGGATTTCAATATTATATTTTTATCTTTATTCATAAATTCCTCCATAAAATGTATATAATCTATTATACCACAAAGTGTAGATTCAACATATATTCCTAGAAATACGATGAACATTTTACTTAAAGAGAGATTATTATATAATATAAATAAAGGAGCAACAATGAAAGAAAAAACAATTTTAGTTTACTTTGAATTTAAAAACAATAAAATAAACGATGAAGATATAAAGGAAATGGAAAGTTTAATCGAATCTTCTGGTGGTGAAGTGTGTGCTGTATCTGAAGTTCGAAAAAACTTCATCGATTCAAAATATTATATAGGAAAAGGGAAATGTCAGGAAATCAAAGATGCTGCAGAAAAACTGGGAGCAACCACTTTGATTTTCAATGTTGAATTATCCGGTTCAAATATAAAAAACTTGGAAGATATAACGGGGCTTAAAATTGTCGACAAAACTAATCTCATACTGGATATATTTGCCAGTCGAGCTAAAACAAAGCAAAGTGTACTTCAAGTTGAACTTGCAGAATACAAATACAGACTTCCGCGACTTATTGGTTTCAGGGATCATTTGTCTAGAACTGGAGGAGGAATAGGAACTAGAGGGCCTGGAGAAACTAAGCTTGAAGTGGATAGAAGAACAATTCAAAAGAAAATTGATAATATAAAACGTGAACTGAAAAGCATCGACAAAAACCAAGAAAACATGAGAAAACAAAGATTAAAATCCGATATTAAAATGGTCAGTATGGTTGGATACACAAATGCAGGAAAATCTACCTTGTCAAACAAATTGGTTAATTTTTACAAAGAAAAATACACCGAAGAATTTGAAACAGAAGATTTACTTTTTAAAACATTGGATACAACTTTGAGAAAATGTACCTTACCAAACAAAAAGCAATGTCTGGTAATAGATACTGTTGGTTTTATAAAGGATATTCCTACAGATTTAATTGAAGCTTTTAAATCTACATTAATGGATTTAAAACATTCAGACTTGATTTTATTTGTTTTGGATTCTTCAAGTTATGATTTAGATAATCAAATCACAACAACTATGGATATATTGAAAGAACTTGAAGTCTTAGACAAGCCGATGATTACGGTATTTAATAAAACCGACAAAAATCCTAATGTGATATTCCCGTATAATTTGGAAAACAAAATCAAAATCTCAGCTTTTAATGATGCTGACATAGAAAGGTTATTGTATAAGATTCAAGATGAATTATACGGAAATTACAAAAGTGTTAAAATGAGATTTGACTACGACCATCAGGATGTTTTGAACACTGTTTTACAAAACTTTAGATGTGAAGATGTGTCTTATAATAATGCCGATGTGACTTTGAATGTAGAAATTTCAGAATCAGAAACTGAAAAATACGAGGAATTTATTATATGAAAAATTATAAAAGTATCCATAAAAGTATGCCTTCCTCTTTTATCGTTAATAAATCAGAATTTATTGGAAATTGTAAATTCGTAGAGACAGAAGAAGAAGCATTGGAATTTGTGGATAGCATAAAATCAAAATACAATGATGCGACTCATAATTGTTCTGCATATATTATTGGAGAGGACAAGCTGATTCAGAGATTTGACGATGATGGAGAGCCTTCTCAAACTGCCGGTATTCCTATACTTGAAGTAATCAAAAAGGAAGATTTGACGAATGTGTGTGTAGTTGTCACAAGATATTATGGAGGAATCAAACTTGGTGCAGGAGGACTTATACGAGCTTATACAAAAGCTTCAAGTGATTGTCTGAATGAGTCAATTATAGTTGATAAGAAAATTTTCCGAAAATTCAATCTTGAATTTGATTATACCAATGTTGGTAGTATTGAAAATTTTTTGATGAACAATGATATATACGTTTCTAATAAGGAGTACTCAGACAAAGTAGTGTTAGAAATTTTATTAGATGAAGAAAAATATGAAAATGTTGAAAATAAATTAATTGATTTAACAAGTGACAATATAAAATTTACAATGCTTGAATTTACTTATCAATCATCTTTAAATGATAAGTTAATATTTTAAAATTGTGTAAATTGTGATAAAATTTGAGGGTGGATAAAAATGAATTACGCAAAATTATGTGACGATATAATAAAATGGATAAAAGAAGAAGTTGAATCTGCTAATCTAAAGGGAGCCGTTTTTGGTATTAGTGGCGGAATTGATAGTGCTGTACTTGCTTGTTTATGCAAGAAAGCATTCAAAGATAACGCATTAGGTTTGATTATGCCGATAAAAAGCAATCCAAAAGATGAAGAAGATGCTAGAACTTTAGCTGAAGCCATTGATTTGAAAATTAAAAAAGTTGATTTGAATAATGGTTTTGATGCTCTTATTAGCACTTTTGAAGAAACTTCCGTAGAAATGGCTGCATCAAACATTAAACCAAGACTAAGAATGTTAACTTTGTATTATTACGCACAAAATAATGGATATATGGTTTTGTCAGGGTCAAACCGTTCAGAATTTATGACTGGATATTTTACAAAATATGGTGATAGTGGGGCAGATTTGATGCCGCTTTTGAACTTGTATAAGACAGATATTTTTGAAATGGCAAAAGTTTTGAAAGTTCCAGATGTTATTATCAACAAAAAGCCAAGTGCTGGTTTGTGGGAAGGTCAAACGGATGAAGATGAGTTTGGATTTAGTTATGAAGAGTTAGATGATTATTTGATGAATAATTCTAACACAAAGTCCAAAGATTTGATTGATAGAAAAATAAAACAAAGCGAACATAAAAGAAAATTTGCGAAATCATTTGAGTTCGATAGAAATAAATATTAAGGATGTGATTTTATGTCAGGACATAATAAATGGAGTAAAATAAAAAACAAAAAAGGCAGCGAAGATGCTAGAAAAGGTAAAGTATTCACAAAAATGGCAAGAGCGATAACTGTTGCTGTTAGAGAAGGTGGAGCTGATCCTGAATACAATCCTAGCTTAAAATCTGTTATAGAAAAAGCTCGTGCGGAAAATATGCCTAACGATAACATAGACAGAGCAATTAAAAAAGCGAGTGGCGACGGAGATTCTGCAAACTACGAAAACATAGTATACGAAGGATATGGTCCAGAAGGAGTTGCAGTTATAGTTGAATGTTTGACAGACAATAGAAATAGAACTGCATCAGATGTTAGACACTATTTTGATAAATTTGGTGGAAATCTTGGACAAAATGGTTCAGTATCATTTATGTTCCAAAGAAAAGGACTTTTATTAATGGATGCAGAATCTTTGGATGAAGAAGAAGTTATGATGGATAGCTTAGATGCTGGTGCAGAAGATTTTGAAGCTGATGATGGAGTTTTTGTAATTAACACAGCTATGGAAGATTTCGCTCAAGTAAGAGATACATTATTGGATAAAGGATATAAATTCATAAAATCGGATTTGGTATACGAACCTTCGAATTATGTTAAAATAAACGACGAAGCAAATGTCGATAAAATGGAAAAATTAATTGATAATCTTGAAGATAGTGATGATGTTCAACAAGTAAGTCACAACTGGGATAACGAATAATAATGGATAGGGTAGCTTTTTCGATTTTTGGAATAGATATAATGTGGTATGGAATATTGATTTCTTTGGGTGTAGTTTTGGGCTATGTAGTAGCTGTAAAATTAGCAAAGATAGAAAATATTTCAGAAAATGCCATACTTGATATTTTAATATGGGCACTTCCTCTTGCAATTTTAGGAGCGAGGGTTTACTATGTAATATTTGAGTGGGATTATTATTCGCAAAATTTACGAGAAATTATAGACATACGTGGTGGTGGATTGGCGATTTATGGTGGAATAATTGCTGCAGTCACTACGTGCTATGTTATTTGTAAAAAGAAAAACCTAAAGTTTTTAAAGATGTTAGATATTTTCATGCCAGCGATAGCACTAGGACAAGCGATTGGTAGATGGGGTAATTTTATCAATAAAGAAGCTTACGGAACTCCAACTAATCTTCCATGGGCGATTACAATTGAAGGAGTTAAAGTTCATCCAACATTTTTGTATGAATCTTTAGGAGATTTTATAATTTTTTTAGTCTTGGTTTATATTTTTAAAAACAAGAAAAAGTTCCATGGACAAATCACGAGTTTATACATGATATTATACGGAATATTGAGATTTTTTGTGGAAGGATTACGAACTGATAGCTTGTACATTGGTGCTTTGAGAGTAAGCCAATTGGTGAGTATCGTAATTGTGATTTTCGGAATAATCTTACAAATTAAATATAAAAAAGGTATTATTAAGTCAGATGAGATGTAATCATCTGACTTTTTACGAATTATTAAGAGGTGATTTATTTGTGTTCTAGGTTTGAACTGAATATTAGTAAACTTGATTTATTAAAAAGATACGATAAAAAGCAAATAACGAAATTCAATCCAAATAAAGAAGTGTTTCCTGGTCAACAAATTCTTACATTAACTACTGATTTTAATTATATGAGATGGGGTATTGATGTTGATTTTATGAAAAAGTCTATTATTAATTCTAGAATTGAAAAAATTTATTCTTCAAAGTTTTTTAAGGAAGATTTTGAAAACAGGAGATGCTTAATTCCTGCAACAGCTTTTTTTGAATGGAGTAAAATAAACAAAGATAAGTACAGAATATCTGTTCCCAATCAAAAAGTTTTCTCTATTGCAGGGATTTACAGAGAGTACAAAAGTCAGGAGAACAGCATATGTCACGTTAGTATTCTTACAACAGAATCTAAAGGTGTAATTTCAAAAATTCATACAAGAATGCCTATTATATTGCCTCAACAATTCGAACAAACTTATTTGCACGGAGAAAATCCAAAAGAAATTCATGAGAATCTGTTAAAAAATTTTATTGACTTAGATATGGAAAATTTATCGGATAGCCAATTAACATTTTTGTAAATTTATGATAAAATGTATATGAATATTGAAAAGCGTAGAAGGATAAATAATATAACGATTACAGAGAGTTAATGCGTGGTGAAAATTAACAAGTTATAACGGCAATCTGGAGCTAATAATTCTAAGAGTGATGTTTATCATAATTAGGGTGGAACCGCGGAAAAAACATTTCGTCCCTGAAGTTTTACTTCGGGGATTTTTTATTATTCAAAAATATGGAGGGTTTTATGAAAAACGAAGAGAAAACTATGGAAAAAATAGTGAGCTTATGTAAATCAAGAGGAATAATATTCCCAGGCAGTGAAATCTATGGTGGATTATCAAATACTTGGGACTATGGTTCTTTAGGTGTTGAGATCAAAAATAATATAAAAAGAGCTTGGTGGAAAAAATTCATCCAACAAAGTCCATACAACGTTGGCTTGGATGCTGCAATATTAATGAATCCTCAAACTTGGGTGGTTTCTGGTCATGTTGGTGGATTCTCCGACCCATTAATTGACTGTAAAGAATGTAAATCTAGATTTAGAGCTGATAAACTAATTGAAGATTATTTCATGAATGAGAAAAACGAAGAGATAACTGGATTAGATGGAAAGTCAGAACAAGAATTACTAGATATTATAGAAAAAGAAGATATCAAATGTCCTGAATGTGGCAAGCACAACTTTACTGATATTAGAAAATTCAATTTGATGTTTAAAACATTCCAAGGTGTTACTGAAGATAATAAATCTGAGATTTATTTGAGACCTGAAACTGCTCAAGGTATTTTTGTAAACTTTAAAAATGTTCAAAGAACTTCAAGAAAGAAAATTCCTTTTGGTATTGGTCAAATAGGTAAATCATTCAGAAATGAAATCACTCCTGGTAACTTTATTTTTAGAACAAGAGAATTTGAACAAATGGAATTAGAATTCTTCTGTGAACCAGGTACTGATTTGGAATGGTTTGATTATTGGAGAAATTTCTGCAAGGAATTCTTATTGAATTTGGGTATGAAAGAAGAAAATTTAAGACTTAGAGATCACGAACAAGAAGAATTGTCATTCTATTCTAAGGCAACTACTGACTTTGAATATCTATTCCCATTTGGATGGGGTGAATTATGGGGAATTGCTGATAGAACAGATTATGATTTGTCTAAACACAGCGAAGGTTCTGGAGAAAAATTAGAATACATGGACCCAACTACAAACGAAAAATACATCCCATATTGTATCGAACCTTCTGTAGGGGTAGATAGAATGTTCTTGTCTTTCTTATGTGATGCTTATGAAGAAGAACAATTAGAAGATAATACTACAAGAACAGTTTTAAAAATTCACCCAGCATTAGCAGCTTACAAAGTGGCAGTGCTTCCATTAACTAAAAAATTAAATGATAAAGCAATGGAATTATATAATGAATTAGCAGAGAATTTTATGACTCATTTTGATGATGCAGGATCTATTGGTAAAAGATACAGAAGAGAAGACGAAGCAGGAACTCCTTATTGTGTAACTATCGATTTTGATACTTTGGAAGACAACACAGTTACTATAAGAGACAGAGACACTATGGAACAAAAGAGAATGACAGTTGAAGAAATTATAGAATTTGTAAATAAAGAAATGGAGTTTTAAATATATGACAGAAACTTTAAATCCTTTAGAAAATGCACGATATCAAATTAAAAAGGCTTGTGAGATTTTAAAATTAGATGATAGTGTATATGAATTGTTGAAAGATCCTTATAGAGTAATTGAAATCAATATTCCAGTTAAAATGGATGATGGCTCAATAAAAGTATTTAAGGGATACAGATCACAACACAATAATGCAATGGGCCCTACAAAAGGTGGATTAAGATTTAGAGAAGATGTAAACTTGGACGAAGTTAAAGCATTATCTATATGGATGACTTTCAAATGTCAAGTAACTAATCTACCTTATGGTGGAGGAAAAGGTGGGATAATTGTAGATCCATCTAAACTTTCTGAAGGGGAATTGGAAAGATTATCCAGGGGATTCGTTGATGGAATGTACAAATATTTAGGAGAAGATTTTGATATTCCAGCCCCAGATGTTAATACAAATGGGAAAATTATGAGTTGGATGGCTGATGAGTATAACAAATTAACTGGTACTAATCAAATGGGAACTTTCACTGGAAAGCCAATTGAATTTGGTGGATCATTGGGAAGAATTGAGGCTACAGGTTTTTCAGTGGCTTTAAGTGCCAAAAAAGCAGCTTTGAATTTGAATAAAAATCTATCTGAAACTGATGTTGCGCTACAAGGATTGGGAAATGTTGGGATTTACACTTTAAAATACGTTATTGAACATGGCATGAAAGTAAAATACATCATGGAAAACAACAAACAAAGAGGTGTATTTGCAATTTATAAAGAAGACGGATTCAACTTTGAAGAATGCTACGAAATTGCTCAAACCAAAGAAAAAGACTTTGCTAGCATTGAAGAATGCGAAGTAATTTCAATTGAGGATTTTTTCGCAGCTGATGTTGATGTTTTGATTCCTGCTGCTCTGGAAAATGCAATTACAACTGAAAATGTTAATTCAATTAAAGCGAAAATCATTGTAGAAGGTGCAAATGGACCTATAACAAAGGATGCAGATGAAGTCTTAAATGAAAAAAATGTAGTTATTGTTCCAGATATTTTAGCAAACTCTGGTGGAGTTACTGTATCTTATTTTGAATGGGTACAAAACAAAGCTGGATATTATTGGTCTGAAGAAGAAGTCAGAGACAAAGAATATCAATCGATTAATAAATCATTTGATGAAATTTGGACATTATCTGAAAAGCTTAATATAACATTAAGACAAGCTGCTTATGTACATTCAATCAAAAAGATTAGCGAAACAATGAAAATACGCGGATGGTATTAATGCAAACACAAATAGAATTTAATGATGAACTGAAACTTACTAAAATAAAGCAATCATCTTTTAATCCTACCAACATTTTTGAATGTGGGCAGGCATTTAGATGGTACAAAGAAGATGATATGTCATACACTACAATCGATGGTGATATGTACTGTAATGTGAGTTTAGTAGGAGATTATGTATATATAAAAAACTGCACAGAAGATGATTACTATAAAAAATGGGAAAATTATTTTGATTTAAAAACAGATTATTCAATAATCAAAGAAAAGTTATCTTTTAATGAAACTTTAAAAAGTGCATTAGAATATGGCGATGGAATAAGAATTTTAAATCAGGATAAATTTTCTACTATAATTTCATTTATTATTTCAGCAAACAATCAAATACCTAGAATTATGAAATCTGTAAATATTATTTGCGAAAATTACGGAAAATTTTTGGGTGAATTTAATGGCAGAAATTTATACTCATTTCCAAAGCCAGAAGATTTGGCAAAGGTACCAGTTGAAGAAATGAGAGAAGTATGCAGAGTTGGTTTTAGAGATAAAAGAATTGTTGATGTATCCAAAATGATAACTAATAATGAGTTCGATATTTTTAAGATCGATAAATTACCAAACGAAGAATTAAGAGAAGAGTTAATCAAACTTCCCGGAGTAGGTCCTAAAGTCGCTGATTGTATTATGCTATTTTCATACAATAGACACAATACCTTCCCCGTAGATGTGTGGATAAAGAGAGTTATGGAGTATTTGTTTATTAAAGAAGAAACCAATAAAAATTTAATTGCAAAATATGCAGACGATTTGTTTGGAGATTATGCTGGATATGCTCAACAATATTTGTTTTATTACGGAAGAGAAAACACAATTGGAAAATAGTAATTATAAGATCACAGTAAAAACAAGAAAAAATTAGATAAAATCATAAAATACATGATATTTTTATTTAAATCAAAATAAAACCATTTGAAAAAAACAAGTGTGTGGTTTATTATATAAGAGAATTAACACTCAACGAGATAGAGTGCTAACAAAAGATTCTGAAGGAGGATAATTATGAATTTAAAACCTATCGGCGATAGATTAGTATTAAAAAAAGAAGAAAAAGAAGAAGAAAAAACATTCTCTGGAATAGTTCTCCCATCTTCAGCAAAAGAAGCTCCTGTTTATGCAGAAGTAATAGCTATTGGTTCTGAAGTAGAAGAAGATGAAAAAATGAAGGGCAACATTAAAGTTGGAGATAAAGTTATATATTCAAAATACGCTGGAACAGAAATAAAATTAGAAGATACTGATTACATTTTAGTTAAATACGAAGATATTTTAGCAGTTGTAGAATAGGAGGATAGATTTTATGGCAAAACAAATTAAATTTTCTGACGATGCTCGTAAAAGCATGGTAGAAGGTATTAATAAATTATCGGATACAGTAAAAGTTACATTAGGACCTAAAGGACGTAATGTAGTTTTAGATAAAGAATATGGCGCACCTTTAATTACAAATGACGGTGTTTCAATTGCAAGGGAAATCGAACTCGAAGATGAGTACGAAAACATGGGTGCCCAATTAGTAAAAGAAGTTGCTACTAAAACAAATGATGTAGCAGGTGATGGTACCACTACTGCAACACTTTTAGCACAAGCAATTATTAGAGAAGGTTTGAAGAACTTAGCAGCTGGTGCTAATCCAATTGTTTTACAAAAAGGTATCCGAAAAGCTGTTGAAAAATCTGTGGAAGCTATTAAAGCAAGAAGTCACAGTGTTACTACAAAAGAAGAAATAGCAAATGTTGGTAGCGTATCAGCAGCTGATGAAACTATTGGGAAACTAATTGCGGAAGCTATGGAAAAAGTTGGAAACAATGGTGTAATTACTGTTGAAGAATCAAAATCCATGGGAACTACATTGAATGTAGTAGAAGGTATGGAATTCGATAGAGGATATGTATCTCCTTATATGGTTTCTGATTCAGATAAGATGGTAGCTGCAATGGAAGATCCATTTATTTTAGTTACTGACAGAAAAATTACAAATATTCAAGATATTTTACCATTACTTGAACAAGTTGTTCAACAAGGTAAGCCATTATTTATAATTGCAGAAGATGTTGAAGGTGAAGCATTAGCAACTTTAGTTTTAAATAAAATCAGAGGAACATTCAACTGTGTAGCAGTGAAGGCACCAGGCTTTGGGGATAGAAGAAAAGAAATGCTTGAAGATATATGTATTTTAACTGGAGCTAAATTGATCACAGAAGATTTGGGAATCGAATTAAAAGATGCATCATTTGATATGCTTGGAAGAGCAAGAAAAGTCAATGTATCAAAAGACAAGACGACTATTGTTGACGGAAATGGTGAACAATCTAAGATAGAAGAAAGAATTAACCAAATTCAAAACAGAATTCCAGAAACTGATTCTGAATACGATAGAGAAAAACTTCAAGAAAGATTAGCAAAATTATCTGGTGGAGTTGCAGTAATAGAAGTAGGTGCAGCTACTGAAACAGAATTAAAAGAAAGAAAATTGAGAATAGAAGATGCCTTGGCAGCTACAAGAGCAGCTGTTGAAGAAGGTATTGTAGCTGGTGGTGGAACAGTTCTTATTGATGTTCTTGAAGAAGTTGAAAAACTTGTAGATGAAGTTGAAGGAGACGAAAAAACAGGAGTAAAAATTATTCTAAAAGCTTTGGAAGAACCTGTAAAACAAATTGCAATAAATGCCGGTATCGATGGATCAGTTATTGTTGAAAATGTTAAAAATAAAGACAAAGGAATCGGATTTGATGCATACAAAGGCGAATATGTAGATATGTTAAAAGCTGGTATTGTAGATCCAACAAAAGTAACATTATCTGCATTACAAAATGCAGCATCTGTTGCAAGTTTATTATTGACAACAGAAGCAGCAGTCGTTTCAATAAAAGAAGACGAACCAGCCATGCCTCAACCAGGTCCTGGCGCGTATATGTAGACAAATCAAAGGTGAGGATATATTCCTCATCTTTTTTTGCAAGGAACTAAAAATGTTAGTTGAAAATGGATATCGGGTATATATACATTAAGTTGGTGAGATAATGAATAATTACGATTTAATAAATGAAGTGCTTGGAAAAACAAGTGAAGAAATACAAAAAATGAGTCCAATAAATATATTATTGGTTGGGAAAACTGGAGTTGGTAAATCAACGTTAATTAATGGAATGTTTAGAGATAATTTAGTGGAGACCGGAGTTGGAAAGCCTGTCACTAGATATTTGCAAAAAATTACTAAAGAAAATATTCCTATTAATTTATATGATACTCAAGGACTTGAACTTAACTCACAAAATCAAAGAGAAGTCCTTACAGAAATAACAACTTTATTAAAAGATTTAAAACGTCAAGGTGAAAAAGATAGAATTCATTTGATATATTATTGTATTAACTCAAATGGATCTAGGATAGAAGATTCTGAAATAGCTCTTATTAATTCCTTAAAACAATTTGCACCAGTAATTATTGTCCTAACACAATCTCTTGGAGAAAATTCTGAAAAATTAAAAGAATATATTCAAGATTTGAATTTGGACGTGGCAGATGTTATTGAAATACTTGCAAAGCCATACCGAATTAACGATATGGTCATTGAAGAAAAAGGATTAAAAGAGCTGATGACTAAAAGTTTTGAACTTTTAGATGAGGAAATTAAAAATTCTTTTATTAATGCCCAACATGTCGATATTGATTTAAAAGCAAAAACGGCAAGACGTTGGGCAAAAAGATATATAAAAACAGCTTTTGGTATTGGATTTGTTCCTATACCTTTCTCAGATGCATCGATTTTAGTGCCTATGCAAATTGGAATGATAGCTCATATTAATTCTATATTTGGAATATCAATGGATAAGCAAAGAGTTGCTTCAATCATAGCGGCAATAGGAGGAACTGGAGGGGCTACTTTTGCAGGAAGATTCATAGTAACAAATGCTTTGAAGTTTATTCCAGGAATAGGTAGCTTAGCTGGTGGATTAATTTCTGCAGCGACTGCATCTATAATGACTACTGCTTTAGCCATGAGCTATATAGAAGTGTTGAGTTATATTGCTAAAAGAGAAAAGTTAGGAATTAACATGGATTTTTCTGAAATTGAAAAATTAATGCAAAAAACATATACAGAATATTTGAAGAATAGAAAGAAGAAAGACGATGAATGATTTAACCAAAAAAGATTTTATTGAAAAATACAAAGATGGAAAATTTGATTTTGCAGTTCAAAATACTTGCAAAGCTGTTGAATACGCAAAGCTTGAAGATTGTTTTAATGTAGCTGAAAGAAATAGAGAACCATCTGATATCATTATCTATGAAGATGATGATATGATTGACTATTTTCACTTTGATGGGTTAAAATATCAAGATTAAAAATCACATAAGTGTGGTATAATAATAATTACAGAGTAGGGTTGATGCGTTTAGTGTAATGGGATAGGGAGTTGCCCATTAACGAAATTATTGCGATATCAATGCCGCTTCCGCTGATAATATGAATTAGTGGGAGCATTATCTTTGAAATATAGGATAATGCTTTTTTTGTGGAGCACTCTCGAGTGCTCCTATATTTTTATAAAAGAGAGGGATTTAAATGGATAAAGAAAAAATTGAACAAGCAGTATCGATGATAATAGAAGCTATTGGTGAAGATCCAAACAGAGAAGGATTATTGGAAACACCTCAAAGAGTAGCTAGAATGTACGAAGAAATTTTTAGTGGACTAAACCAAGATGCGAAAGTGCATTTGTCAAAATCTTTTGAAATAGTTGATGATAATATGGTTATAGAAAAGGATATTCCTTTCTATTCTATGTGTGAACATCATCTACTACCATTCTGGGGAAAAGTTAATATTGCTTATATACCTGATAAAAGAGTTGCTGGTTTATCAAAATTAGCTAGAACTGTTGACGTTTATTCAAAAAAGCCACAATTACAAGAACGTTTAAATATCGAAATAGCTGATGCATTAATGAAATATTTAAATTGTAAAGGATGTTTGGTTACTATTGAAGCTGAACACATGTGTATGAATATGAGAGGAGTTAAGAAACCAGGTACTTCAACAATGACTTCAGTAGCAAGAGGAGCTTTTGAAGAAGATTTGAATTTGAAAAACGAAGCATACAGATTAATGGGATTATAATGAAAAACACCGATATTGTCCTTAAGCACAAATTATTTAATAAAAAAATAAATAAAATTGAAGATGATGAGAAAACTCGTGTTTTTTGTAAACACGATTTCTCTCATCTAATGGATGTAGCTAGAATTTGCTATATTATTAACTTAGAAGAAAACCTGAATATTGATAAGGATTTAATATACGTTACAGCGCTTTTGCATGATTTGGGAAGAGCTGACGAAGTAGATACAGGGATCAATCACAGTATATTATCACAAGAAATTGCACAAGAAATTTTGAAAGATTTAGATTTTAATGATGAATCAAAGCAACGAATAATAAGTGCGATTAAACATCATAGAACAAATGAAGAAAACGACGATAGATTTATAGAGATTTTTTACAAAGCAGACAAACTATCAAGGATGTGTTTTAGATGTCCTGCTAGAAGTATTTGTAATTGGCCAGAAGAAAAGAAAAATAAAACCGTTATTTATTGAAAGGATACAATATGTTAATTAGAAACAAAAAATTTGATTTTAAAAACGATGCTTATATAATGGGAATTTTGAATGTCACACCAGATTCTTTTTCAGACGGAGGAAAATGGAATGAAGTTGACAGAGCTGTGAAACATGTCGAAGATATGATAAACGAAGGAGCTAGTATCATTGATATTGGTGCTGAATCCATAAGACCAGGACACACACCTGTATCTTCTGAAGAAGAACTTGAAAGAGTTATTCCTATCATTAGAAAAATAAGAGAAAATTTTGATATTCCAATTTCTTTAGACACATATAAAGCTAATACTTTAAGAGAAGTTGTAAAAGAAGGGGCAGATATTTTAAATGATGTTTGGGGATTGAAATCAGATCCAGAAATGGCAGAAGCTGCTAAGGAACTAGATATTCCTGTAATATTAATGCACAACAAAGATAATAATAATTACAATGACTTAATGAAGGACTTAAACAGAGAAACATTAGAATCTGTTGAATTAGCAAAAAAAGCGGGAATCAAAGATGAATTAATTATATTGGATCCGGGAGTTGGATTTGCACTTGATTACGAAAAAGATTTAACCGTTGTAAATAGAATCAAAGAATTTGTCGATTTGGGATATCCTGTTTTATTGGGAACAAGTAGAAAAAGGTTTATTGGTAAAGCTATGGGAATAGATGTTGCTACTGAAAGAGATTTTGGAACAGCTATAACTACTGCTATTGGTGTAATGAATGGATGTTCAATTTTTAGAGTTCACAATGTAAAAGAAAGTTATGATGCTATGAGAATGGCTTTGGCTATAAAAAGAGAAGGAAAATAATGGACTACCTTTTAGTAAAAGATTTAGAAATATACGCTAACCATGGAGTATTTCAATCTGAAAAAGAATTGGGGCAAAAATTTTTGGTGACGTTAAAATTGGGATACAACATGAAAAAAGGTGCAACTTCCAATAATTTAGAAGATTCAATACACTATGGAGTTTTGAGTAAAGAAATTTACGATTATTTTCGTTCAGAATCCATAGATTTAATAGAAACAGTTGCCTATAAATTGATTGAGTTTATATTTGAAAAATATGAAATTGTACAAGAACTTACTGTAGAAATTAAAAAACCATGGGCTCCAATAAATTTGCCGCTTGATACTGTTAAAGTGACAATAAATAGAAAAAAAAGAAGATATTTTCTGGGAATAGGATCCAACATTGGAGATAAACAAGAATACATTAATTCTGCTATTGATAGATTGAAAAACACAAATAGTATTGAATTAAAAAACGTGTCTGAAATGTACACTACAAAAGCTTGGGGGAAAACTGATCAGGAAGATTTTCTAAATTGTGCCGTTGAAATAGAATCATACGAAGAGCCTGAAGATTTGCTGAAAATAACTCAACAAATTGAGTTGGATCTTGGAAGAGAAAGACACGAAAAATGGGGACCTAGAACTATAGATATTGACATCTTATTTTGTGATAACGAAATAATATATTCTGATGATTTGAAAGTTCCTCATCCTTATGTTCAAGATAGAAAGTTCGTATTGCAACCATTAAATGATTTTGCACAATTTTTTGTGCATCCTGTCTTAAATAAAACACTCGAACAATTGCTAAATGAATTAGAAAACAAATAGAAAATTTTTTAAAAACAACGATTTTTAAGTCGTTGTTTTTTATTTAAAAATACAATAAATGAAAACTTGAAATTATCACTTAAATAATAAGATAAAAAGGTGATGAGTAAGTTACAATTAAAATTTTTCTTTGAATTTTAATAGACTTTATATTATTATAATATCATAGTAAATTTTTGATTTAGGGGGAAATATGATTTTATTTATAATCGGTATATTAATTTTATTTGTCGGCGGTTATTTTTATGGAAAATACTGCGAAAAAGTATTCCAACCAGACGATAGAATAACACCTGCAACATCACTGGCTGATGGTGTAGAC
>OGSL01000041.1_pt1 | contig 107553 bp, 119 predicted proteins | sample 1573881 | NCBI WGS metagenome assembly OGSL01 (sample SAMN03295838, study PRJEB24534) | human gut metagenome | isolation source: fecal sample 6 from infant 5 | host: Homo sapiens | place: USA: Pittsburgh, PA | collected 2014-07 | reverse complement strand
CAGGAAATTTCATGGAAAATCAACCTAAGTTGAATAGCAGTAAAGAAGTTATCGCCTTTCTGGCCGAACGTTTCCCGCAGTGCTTTAGCGCTGAAGGTGAAGCGCGCCCCCTGAAAATCGGAATTTTTCAGGATCTCGTTGAGCGAGTGGGTGGTGAGATGAATCTCAGCAAGACCCAGCTTCGCGCTGCATTACGTCTCTACACGTCCAGCTGGCGTTATCTGTACGGCGTAAAAGCCGGCGCTATTCGCGTTGACCTGGATGGCAATCCGTGCGGCGAACTGGAAGAGCAGCACATTGCCCATGCGCGTCAGCAGCTGGAAGAAGCGAAAGCTCGCGTTCAGGCGCAGCGCGCAGCCCAGCAGGCGAAAAAACGCGAAGCCGCTGCGGCCGCAGGCCAGCAGGATGAAGGCGTTCGCCGCGAGCGTAAACCGCGTCCTCAGCAGCCGCGTCGTAAAGAAGGCGCTGAACAGCGTAAACCGCGTCCTGTTGCGGCCAAAGCCCCGCGTGAAGAGCGTCTTACTCCGGTATCGGATGTTTCCGTTCTGACCGTCGGCCAGGCGCTGAAGGTAAAAGCAGGCAATAACGCCATGGACGCCACCGTTCTGGAAATCACCAAAGATGGCGTTCGTGTACAGCTGACTTCTGGTATGTCAATGATTGTACGCGCAGAACACCTGGTGTTCTGAAACGGAGGCCGGGCCAGGCATGAACACATTTTTTAAAATCACCGCGCTTGCGGGCCTGCTGGCAATAGCAGGCCATGCATTCGCTGTTGATGACATAACCCGCGCAGATCAAATCCCCGTGCTGAAAGAAGAGCCGCAGCACGCGACGGTAAGCGAGCGCGTGACGTCGCGCTTTACCCGCTCTCATTACCGTCAGTTTGATCTCGACAACGCCTTCTCGGCAAAGATTTTTGACCGTTACCTGAACCTGCTGGACTACAGCCACAATGTGCTGCTGGCCAGCGATGTGGCGAAGTTTGCGGCTAAAAAAGACCAAATTGGCGATGAGCTGCGCAGTGGGAAACTGGACGTCTTTTACGACCTCTACAACCTGGGGCAACAGCGCCGCTTCGAGCGCTATCAGTATGCGCTGAAGGTGCTTGAACGTCCGATGGACTTTACCGGCAATGATAATTTCAACCTTGACCGCTCCAAAGCGCCGTGGCCAAAAGACGAGGCCGAGCTGAACAAGCTGTGGGACGCTAAGGTTAAGTTTGACCAGTTAAGCCTGAAGCTGGCGGGTAAAGACGATAAAGAGATCCGCGACACCTTAACCCGTCGCTATAAGTTTGCTATCCGTCGCCTGGCGCAAACCAACAGCGAAGATGTCTTCTCGCTGGCGATGACCGCCTTCGCTCGCGAAATCGATCCGCACACAAATTATCTGTCGCCGCGTAATACCGAGCAGTTCAACACCGAAATGAGCCTCTCACTCGAGGGGATCGGCGCCGTGCTGCAGATGGATGATGACTATACCGTCATTAATTCGCTGGTGGCGGGCGGTCCAGCCGCGAAAAGCAAAGCGATCAGCGTCGGCGATCGCATCGTTGGCGTTGGCCAGACCGGGAAGTCGATGGTTGATGTCATCGGCTGGCGTCTGGATGACGTCGTGGCGCTGATTAAAGGGCCGAAGGGCAGCAAGGTTCGTCTTGAAATCCTGCCGGCCGGTAAAGGAGCCAAGACGCGTATTGTAACGCTGACCCGCGAGCGCATTCGTCTGGAAGACCGTGCGGTGAAGATGTCGGTGAAAACCGTCGGGAAAGAAAAAGTCGGCGTGCTGGATATTCCAGGCTTTTACGTTGGCCTGACCGATGACGTGAAAGTGCAGCTGCAGAAGCTGGAAAAACAGAACGTCAGCAGCATCATCATTGACCTGCGCAGCAACGGCGGCGGAGCGCTGACAGAGGCGGTATCGCTCTCGGGTCTGTTTATTCCGTCCGGTCCGGTGGTGCAGGTGCGGGATAATAATGGCAAAGTGCGCGAAGACAGCGACAACGATGGCGTGGTTTATTACAAAGGGCCGCTGGTGGTGCTGGTTGACCGCTTTAGCGCCTCGGCGTCTGAGATCTTCGCCGCAGCGATGCAGGACTATGGCCGCGCGCTGATCGTTGGCGAACCGACCTTCGGTAAAGGGACGGTACAGCAGTATCGCTCGTTGAATCGTATTTACGATCAAATGCTGCGTCCGGAGTGGCCGGCGTTGGGTTCCGTCCAGTACACCATCCAGAAGTTCTATCGTATTAACGGCGGCAGTACGCAGCGCAAAGGCGTGACGCCGGATATCATGATGCCAACCGGCAATGAAGATCGCGAAACCGGCGAGCAGTATGAAGACAACGCGCTGCCGTGGGATAGCATCAACGCGGCCACCTATGTGAAGTCCGGGGATCTGACCCCGTTTGGACCGGAGCTGCTCAAGCGCCACGACGAGCGTATTGCGCAGGATCCTGAATTCCAGTACATCATGAAGGATATTGCCCGTTATAACGCGATGAAGGACAAACGTAACATCGTCTCTCTGAACTACGCCCAGCGTGAGAAAGAGAACGAAGAAGATGATGCGATTCGTCTGGCGCGGATTAACGATCGCCTGAAACGCGAAGGCAAGCCGCCGCTGAAAAAACTGGACGATCTGCCGAAGGATTACCAGGAGCCGGATCCGTATCTTGATGAAACGGTCCATATCGCGGTAGACCTGGCGCATCTGGAGAAAGCGCGCCCGGCGGTGGAACCGCCGGCCAGCAAATAAGTTGCTAACGGGCACCCTGAGAGGTGCCCGTTTTTTTGTGCGCGTTGTCATCGCCATTCAGCTTATCTAACAAAATGTCAACCTGCGCTGCCGCTGTCAGCAAGATGCTACAAAATGTAAAGTTGTGTTTTTATCGTGACTTAGCGGGGGCTGATGGTTGAAAATTGCAGCCTGACCCATACGATGTGGGTAATCGCATAGTGCGTTTTGTTAAATTGAGGTAAAAAGAAAATTATGATGCGAATCGCGCTTTTCCTGCTGACGAACCTGGCAGTGATGGTCGTGTTCGGGCTGGTGTTAAGCCTCACGGGGATCCAATCCAGCAGCATGACCGGTCTTCTGATTATGGCCCTGCTGTTCGGCTTCGGTGGTTCTATCGTTTCGCTGATGATGTCGAAGTGGATGGCGCTGAAGTCAGTGGGTGGGGAAGTGATCGAGCAGCCGCGCAACGAAACGGAACGCTGGCTGATGAATACCGTTGCGCAGCAGGCGCAGCAGGTAGGTATTGCCATGCCGCAGGTAGCTATCTATCACGCACCTGACATTAACGCCTTCGCCACCGGCGCGCGTCGTGACGCCTCGCTGGTCGCCGTCAGCACCGGGCTGTTGCAAAACATGAGCCGTGATGAAGCGGAAGCGGTCATTGCCCATGAAATCAGCCACATCGCCAATGGCGATATGGTTACCATGACCCTGATCCAGGGGGTGGTGAACACCTTCGTTATCTTTATCTCCCGCGTTATCGCGCAGATTGCGGCCGGTTTCCTCGGCGGCAACCGGGAAGATGAAGGGGAGAGCAGCAATGGCAACCCGCTGATCTACTTCGCCGTCGCTACGGTGCTTGAGCTGGTGTTCGGTATTCTGGCCAGCATAATCACCATGTGGTTCTCGCGTTACCGTGAGTTCCATGCTGACGCCGGCTCGGCGCGTCTGGTAGGCCGCGAGAAGATGATTGCAGCCCTGCAGCGTCTGAAAACCAGCTATGAGCCGCAGGAAGCCAGCAGCATGATGGCGTTCTGCATTAACGGTAAAGCGAAATCCATGAGCGAACTGTTTATGACTCACCCGCCGCTGGATAAGCGTATTGAAGCCCTGCGTAGCGGTGAATATCTGAAATAATCCATCTTCTGACGCTGAAAACGACAATCCGCAGCCCGCAAGCTGCGGATTTTTTTTACCGTCCGTCAGGCTGCGCGCGGCTGAGTGACCCGCAGACCGCTAATTAGCGCGGCGACGATAGCCAGGGTGCCGGCCAGCAGCAGGGCGGTGTGGGTGCCATTGTTACCGAGCAAATTGAATAGCAGCGCCACCAGCGCCGCGCCGGTGCTCTGTCCGAGCAGGCGAGCGGTGCCCAGCATGCCGCTGGCGCCGCCGCTACGATGGCTCGGAGCCGAGGCGACGATGGTATGGTTGTTCGGCGACTGAAACAGCCCGAAGCCGGCGCCGCACAGCGCCATGCGCCAGATGATATCCAGATCGGAGGGCGACGAGGGCAGCAGCGCCAGGCCGAACAGGCCGCAGGCCATAATCAGCAGGCCGACAGCCCCCAGCAGCCCGGCATGACATTTCTCGATCAAATAGCCGGCCAGCGGCGCCATCACCATGGTCGCTAACGGCCACGGCGTTAGCAGCAGACCGGTCTCCACTTCGCTGCGCCCCATCATCGACTGCAGAAAAAAGGGCAGGGAGACCATCGCCAGCATCTGCGCGCAGAAGGAGCAGATGGAAGTGCAGATAGAGAGAGAGAAGAGTGGGATACGCAGCAGGTCGACCGGCAGCAGGGGGACGGGCATCGTGAGCTGGCGGCGAACGAAGAAGAACCCCACCACCAGCATAGCGGCGACCTCCGCCAGCACCAGCTGAGTGGACTGCCCCTGGGCGAAACCGCTCAGGGAGGTGATTAGCAGCCCGAAGGTAAGGGCGTTCATAATGGCGCTCGGCAGATCGAAGCGGATGATTTTGCTGCGCGCGCTGTTGGGCGGCAGAAAGCGCATGGCCAGAACAAAGGCGACGATGCCGAGAGGCACGTTAATTAAAAACAGCCATTGCCATGAGGCGAGGGAGAGGATCGCTGCGGCGATAGTCGGGCCTGCCGCCGAAGAGACGGCAACGACAAAGGAGTTAATGCCCATGCCGCGACCAAGAAAGCGCTGCGGATAAATCAGACGGATCAGCGCGGTGTTGACGCTCATCAGCGCGGCGCCGCCCAATCCCTGCGCGACGCGGGCGAAGGTTAGCATTTCGAGGCTACACGACAGCGCGCAGGCCAGCGAGGTAAAGATAAACACCACCAGGCCTATCTTATAGATACGTCGATAGCCGACCATGTCGCCGAGGAAGGAGAGCGGCAGCAGGGCGATGACAATGGCGATTTGGTAGGCGTTAACGATCCAGATTGAAGCCGCCGGTGAGGCGTTGAGATCGCTGGCGATAGTCGGCAGCGCGACGTTGGCGATAGCCCCGTCGAGCACGGCCATGGTCAGCCCAAGCACGATGGTCAGAATGGCGCCATAGCGTTGCGGCAACGGCACGCCATCAGAAGAATTTTTATCCATGGTGAATATGAGTCTTAAATGAAACGGTTTTTTGAATGATGAGTTTAGCATTGATTAATTCGCAGTATGTCGCAGATTTGTAACGAAGTGGCAGAAGAATGATTGCGGCTCAGAGGCGGCGAATTTATAATAAAAACCGGTTCTAATTTTTATAAAACAGTTACGACGAGGTGATAAATGGCAGGTGCAGATTTGGATAAACAGCCAGATTCTGTCTCTTCGGTATTGAAGGTTTTCGGCATCCTACAGGCGCTGGGTGAAGAGCGTGAAATTGGCATTACCGAACTGTCCCAGCGCGTCATGATGTCGAAAAGCACCGTTTATCGCTTTTTACAGACCATGAAATCACTGGGCTATGTGGCACAGGAAGGAGAGTCTGAGAAATACTCTCTCACCCTCAAGCTGTTCGAACTGGGCGCGCGCGCGCTGCAGAACGTCGACCTGGTGCGCAGCGCCGATATTCAGATGCGCGAACTTTCGCGACTGACGAAAGAGACCATCCATCTTGGGGCGCTGGATGAAGACAGTATCGTCTACATCCATAAAATTGACTCGATGTATAACCTGCGGATGTACTCGCGTATTGGCCGCCGCAACCCGCTGTACAGTACCGCGATTGGCAAGGTGCTGCTGGCATGGCGCGATCGCAGCGAAGTGGAGCAGATCCTCGACGGCGTGGAGTATAAGCGCAGCACCGAGCGGACCATTACCAGCACCGAGGAGTTGCTAAAAGTGCTGGATGGCGTTCGCGAGCAGGGCTATGGCGAGGATAATGAGGAACAGGAAGAGGGGCTGCGCTGCATTGGCGTGCCGGTGTTTGACCGTTTCGGCGTGGTCATCGCCGGGCTGAGTATCTCTTTCCCAACGCTACGTTTCTCTGAAGAACGCTTGCATGAATACGTGGCGATGCTCCACCAGGCGGCGCGTAAGATTTCTGAACAAATGGGATACAACGACTATCCGTTCTGAGGCGGCGGATACCGGGTTGGCGACCGCGGCGCTACGTCGCGATCGCCGGTTCGATGTTAGCCGTTATCAACCACGGTTGTGCTTTTACGCAGCAGAGGGCAACTGCTGACGCCGATCACTCCGCTGTCGGAATGAACATAAAGTGCGGTGCTGACTCCGCGGGCGGTGAGGTATTGGCACTTAAGACCCAGACCGCCGACGTTTTCCTCACTATGGAATAACACCCCATAACCGCTCAATAATACGCCAATCCATAAGATAGCCACCAAGATAATAGTACGAATGATTAATCGCATTGATGCCTCATTATTTGTATGATCCCTGGCGTGATTTTGACACGAACACGTTTTGAAACAAGTCGATGATTCCTAAACTTACCTTTCGTAATACAGTTAGCCGCGGTTTAAGAAGGCCGTGCTATCCTGGCGACATTGCGTACTGATGCGGAGAGTGGAGTGAAAAAATTACGGTGGGTTTTACTGATAGTCATCATAGCAGGCTGCCTGTTGCTGTGGACTCAGATGCTTAACGTAATGTGCGACCAGGATGTTCAGTTTTTCAGCGGCATTTGCACTATTAATAAATTTATTCCGTGGTAAGACATTTTTCTGCCGACTGATTTCCTTCTGAGCCGCGGGTGGTAGAATGAACGCCTTCTCTTTGAGGTGGTGAAATGAGTGAGTTACTAAATCCTGGGATTTTAAATCTGGCATCGCTGGCTGTGTCCGTGGCGCTGCTGCTTGTTGGTCTGTTGTTATGGTTCTTCGTCAACCGCGCCAGTTCGCGGGCGAATGAGCAGATAGAGCTGCTGCAAGCGCTGCTGGATCAGCAAAAGCGGCAGAATGCGCTGTTACGTCGCCTGTGCGAAGCTAATGCGCCAGAGAAAGAGGATGTGGCTGAGCCGACCGTCGCCGGCAAGGCGAAAGGGGAGGATGAGTTTATCCGCCTGGTAGCTGAACGTTAAGGCGCCCGACAGGTGTGCATCATAAGATGCGCACCTGCATGATAGCGGGCGGTAATATCTTATTCTTATTCCATTATTCCTTTCTTAGTGCAATATCCTCTTTATTACACGCTGTAAATAAAGTCATTCTCGCCGCGTTTATTGTTGGGTAACGTGACACTGTCATCTTTTTTTCATTATTAAGGTGCAGAATTAGCACTATTTTTAGCGTGACGACTAACAGGTTTTATTATCACTACACTGGCACGGCTTAGCGATTTTTAGTCTGGAGTTATAACGAATTATGCGCATCAATATTCACCGTTGCCCACCAGACGCTTACATCACAGCAGTTCGTGTACGGACATACCTGGACGAAGCGAAGTTGTTGAGCTATGGTAAAAAAGTTGCAGTAATGAGGCAGCGAATGGGCGATATTGGCTGATGCTGTAGCGCCTTGCCAGGGGCGGCAAAGACGCATAAATGTGCAGGCGATCAAATGATTACCTTATAATTTGTGCGAACGATCGAGACACGTTTAAAAATGGCTTGCCATTATTTACGTAGTGTGTGATAACACGTTTCGGGTTAAACGAGGTACAGTTCTGTTTATGTGTGGCATTTTCAGTAAAGAAGTCCTGAGTAAACACGTTGTCGTTGAATACCGCTTCTCTGCCGAACCTTATATTAGTGCCTCATGCAGTAATGTCTCAGTTTTATCTCAGTCAATGCCTGCGGGCTAAGAAAACACTCTAAGGAATTTTGCAAATGGCAAAGATTAAAGGTCAAGTTAAGTGGTTCAACGAGTCTAAAGGTTTTGGTTTCATTACTCCTGCTGACGGCAGCAAAGACGTGTTCGTACACTTCTCTGCAATCCAGGGTAACGGCTTCAAAACTCTGGCTGAAGGCCAGAACGTTGAGTTCGAAATTCAGGACGGCCAGAAAGGTCCGGCTGCAGTTAACGTAACTGCTATCTGATACAAGACCACTCTTCTTGTATAAAAGCCTCGCCTGCGCGGGGCTTTTGCATTTTTATTGCAAAGCATGTCATTTTTCCCCCTCCCGTCGCGTCTTGTTGCAAATACTCATCTTTATTAGCATTGTGTAGCAGTCTGTTTTGCTAATTTTCTGTTAAATCAGTTGGTTGCAAAACAATGCCGGAGCTATGGTGCTAAAGAAAAAAACGAAGTCCGCCGCCAGTTTCACCCCGATTCGCTTCGGGTTACTGTGTGTGGCCATTCTCGGTTGTCTGGGGCTGCTGCTGGTCCGCGTGGGCTGGCTACAAATTATCTCCCCCGATAACCTGGTAAAACAAGAAGATATGCGCTCCCTGCGCGAAGAACCCGTAGCGGTTGAGCGGGGGATGATCAGCGACCGGGAAGGACGGCCGCTGGCGGTGAGCGTTCCGGTCAGTGCTATCTGGATCGACCCGCAGACCACTATGGAGAAGGGCGGTGTGGGCTATGGGCCCCGCTGGCAGGCGATGGCCGAAGCGCTGCACCTCAACCTCGGAGAGCTGGCTCAGCGGGTACAGAGTCATCCCCACGCTCGCTTTCTCTATCTGGCGCGTCAGATCAATCCCGAGCAGGCAGAGTGGATTGATAAACTGCATCTGCCGGGCGTCTACCTGCGCGATGAATCGCGACGGTTCTACCCGGCGGGCCATGTGGCTGCCAATCTGCTGGGCTTTACCAATGTTGATAATCAGGGCATCGAAGGGGTGGAGAAAAGCTTTAACGCCCAGTTGACCGGTAAACCCGGGCGACGTCTGGTGCGTAAAGATAAACATGGCAATGTCATTGAGAACATTACCGAAGTGCCGCCGGTTCCGGCGCATAATCTGCAGCTGAGTATTGATGAACGCCTGCAGACGGTGACGGAAGACGCCCTCGACAACGCCGTCCGCTGGAACAAAGCAGAGTCCGGGGCGGCGGTATTGATCAAAATTGATACCGGCGAGATCCTGGCGATGGCCAGCTATCCGGACTTCAATCCGAACAATCGCGATAGCGCGACGCTGGATGATTTTCGCAACCGGGCCATCAGCGACACCTTCGAGCCCGGGTCGACGGTCAAACCGCTGGTGATCATGACTGCGCTACAGCAGGGGATTGTCCAGCCAGACAGCGTGGTGGATACCCATCCGTTCGTCCTCGATGGCCATCGTATTCGCGATGTGGGCTATTATCCGGAGCTGAGCCTGACCGGGATCCTGCAGAAATCCAGCGATACCGGCGTGTCCCATCTCTCGCTCGCCATGCCGGTGCAGCATCTGATCGATACCTATAAAGCTTTCGGCTTTGGCGAACCGACGGGGCTGGGGTTGACCGGCGAAAGCGCCGGGCTGATGCCGCATCGCCGCTACTGGGGGCAACTGGATCGCGCCACCTTCGCCTTCGGCTATGGTTTGATGGTCACCCCGCTCCAGCTCGCCCACGTCTACGCCACCATCGGCGGCTTCGGCATTGCGCGACCACTGTCGATTACCCGCATCGATCCGCCGGTGATGGGCACGCGGGTGATGCCGGAGAGTATTGTGCATAGCGTGGAACATATGATGGAGAGCGTGGCGCTCCCGGGCGGGGGCGGTACCAAAGCGGCGGTACGCGACTACCGGGTGGCGGTAAAAACCGGCACGGCGAAGAAAATCGGCCCGGACGGCAAATATATCGATAAGTATGTGGCCTATACCGCCGGCGTGGCGCCCGCCAGTCGACCACAGTTCGCGCTGGTGGTGGTGATGAACGATCCGAGCAATGGTTCCTATTACGGCGGCGCTGTGTCCGCGCCGGTCTTCAGCCAGATCATGGGCGATGTCCTGCGGCTGGAGAACGTCATGCCGGACGGCATGCCGCAAGGGGCGGAGAATCTGATCGTAATGCACGATAGCCACCCACAGGGGCCGGCGCTGTAACAGTGGTCTGCAGGGGCGAATAGCGCTACACTTTCGCCCTTTCAGCAACACCGGAGCCGTCATGTCATACAGTTGCCCCCTTTGTCACGCGCCGCTCAGCCGTAGCGACAACCACTATTCCTGCCCGCAGCGGCACCAGTTCGATCTGGCGAAAGAGGGGTACGTCAATCTGCTACCGGTGCAGTTCAAGCGGTCGCGCGATCCCGGCGATAGCGCCGAAATGATGCAGGCCCGGCGGGCGTTCCTCGACGCCGGACATTATCAGCCGCTACGGGATGCTATCGCTGAGCGGCTGCGACATTACGCCCCTACGGATTTACTGGATATCGGCTGTGGCGAGGGGTATTACACCCACGCGTTTGCCGCCATCGCCAGCCGCAGCTGGGGGCTGGACGTGTCGAAGCCGGCGATCCGCGCGGCGGCAAAACGCTACCCGCAGGTGAATTTTTGCGTGGCCTCCAGCCAGCGCCTGCCATTTTCCGACGCTAGCTTCGACGCGGTAGTGCGCATTTACGCGCCCTGCAACGCCGAAGAGCTGGCGCGGGTGGTGCGTCCCGGTGGTTGGGTGATCACCGCCACGCCGGGTCCCCGTCACCTACTGGAGCTGAAAGGGCTGATTTACGATGAAGTTCGCCTGCATGAGCTGAAGACGGAAGCGATGCCGGGGTTCCGCCTGGAGGCTCAGCAGCAGCTGGCTTATCCGATGATCCTGACGGGAAGTGAAGCGCAGGCCCTGCTGCAGATGACGCCGTTCGCATGGCGGGCTAAAGCCGAAGTGCACGCCGCGCTGCGTCAGCAGCCGACCTTTGGTTGCCAGACCGATTTTATGATCCACTGCTGGCAGCGCGAAGCGTAAAGCTTAACCGGCGAAATGGCTCCAGAGGATTTCGCTGCCGATGCCAATCAGCACGATACCGCCGAGAATTTCGGCTCGTTTGCCAAGCAGCGGGCCGATAAAGCGACCGACCATCATCCCCAGCGTCGACATGATAAAGGTGGCGCAGCCGATCGCCAGCGCGGTGGTCACAATGCTGACCTGCAGGAAGGCCAGACCGACGCCGACGGCCATCGCGTCAAGGCTGGTGGCGAAGGCGGTGGTGACCAGAAGCCAGAAACCATGTCGGTGAGGCGCCTCGCACGCCTCGTCGCTGTCGCCGCGAAAACCTTCGACGATCATTCGCCCGCCGAGAAACACCAGTAAAATAAAGGCAATCCAGTGATTCCACTCGAGGATAAACTGGCTGGCCAGCATGCCAAGCCCCCAGCCGACCAGCGGTGTCAGGGTTTCAATGGCGCCAAAAATCAGCCCGGTGCGTACTGCCTCTGAAAATTTGGGTTTATGCAGGGTGGCGCCTTTGCCGATGGAGGCTGCGAAGGCGTCCATGGACATGCCGAAAGCGAGAAGAATGGTAGCGGATAAATTCATGTGCGTGTCCTGACCGGGGATAATCCATATGACACATCGCTGCCCCCAGTAAACATACGCGGAGCCGCTCAATGGCTGAGCAATACGTACAGCAGTGATGTATCTATGGTCTCGCCTGATTGAATCTCTTCAACCCGTACGTGCCACGTTTTGCAACGAGTATGTTGACACGTACATTTCCTGGCGGGCAGGAAATCGGCTACTCCCCAACGACGGGCGCAACCTTAACATATTTTTAGAATATAAAACAATAACAGAAGAGGGCTATTTTAATAACCAAATGATAACGATTTTCATTTAAATTTATAAGTGAAAAAATAGTTAATAAAAAAGATAAGGTTAGGCGGGAAATATAGCCGTGGCTATAATATTTCTCCGCTGCTAACGGGAATAATATAGCGCTGGCTATATTTTTAAGTCATTGAGTTGTAATGAGAAGTTTGTATATCTTCTCCAGATCGTCGATATTTCGTACGCGTATCAGCAGCCGCCGTTGCTCTAATTGCATCACCAGCACACCGTCCTCGGATAAATTCATCTCTTTAATCCGCTGATATTCTATCCACACGTTGGCGAAGAAAAAGCCGCGCGGTTTAAAAATGATTTTCGGCGTACGGATCCAGAATAAATAGAGCCCCATCAGCGCCAGCGCAGATAATAGCCAGGTGGTGATCGCCGTGCCGTGCTGGGTGATGTTGTTATAGATCAGAATGGCGGTGAGGCCGACAAAGATCATGCCGTCAACGCGACTGCGGCGAAGCAGGGGGATGGCCAGCAGTACCGGGCCGTTTCGCCTCGGCATAATAAACTGGTCATATATCGCGTAGGCCAGTAGCGCAAGGATAAACAGGATGATCACCAGGTCCGTGAAGGTCATTGCTTTGCGTTTCTCCTGATAAAAAAAAGCCGGGGGCAAGCCCCCGGCGTACAGCCTGGAAATTACAGACCCAGCAGGCCGACCGCGTAGCCGGCGATACCGATGACGAAGAAGCCAACGATGATCCACAGCGGGTTAACTTTCTTACGCAGCAGCCACATACAGGCGAAGGTCAACAGCAGCGGCACCAGACCAGGCATCAGCTGATCAAGGATAGTCTGCACCGTGGTGACGTGAACCTGTCCGTCAGAGCCGGTGATTTTTGACACCACCATCGGAATGTTCACATGCGTCCACTTGTTAACCAGCGCCCCCATGACAAACAGGCCGAGGATTGACGCCCCCTCAGTCAGTTTCTGCAGGAAGCCGCCGCCCATGTCCTTAACGATGTCCACCCCTTTACGGTAGCCGTAGGCCACGCCGTAGTAACGGGTCAGCAGACGCACGGCGTTGAACAGGATGAAGAACAGCAGAGGGCCAAGCAGGCTGCCGCTCATCGCGATACCGGCACCCAGCGCCGCGAACACCGGACGCACGGTACCCCAGAAGATCGGGTCACCGACGCCGGCCAGCGGGCCCATCAGGCCGACTTTGATACCGTTGATGGCACCGTCGTCAATCTCTGCACCGTTCGCACGCTGCTCTTCCATCGCCAGCGTTACGCCCAGAACGGGAGCCGCAACGTAAGGATGGGTGTTAAAGAATTCCAGGTGACGCTTGATGGCCTGACGGCGCGCTTCGTTGTTTTCCGGATACAGGCGTTTGATCGCCGGAACCATGGAGAAGCAGAAACCCAGCGCCTGCATACGTTCGAAGTTCCATGAACCCTGAAACAGGTTAGAACGGATGAACACGCCACGAATATCACCCGGAGTGAGTTTTTTCTCGGTGGTAGTTTTTGTCATATCAACCATTTCGCTCACCTGTTAGTCCAGTTCGTTATCGAGATCGTTGTTACCAGCCGCCTGAGCCGGCGCACCGGCGACGCGGTTATATTTCGGGCTCAGCTGGATGTAGAGGATTGCCATGACCGCACCAATCACACCCAGGGCCACCAGGTTGAAGTTGGTGAAGGCGGCGGTGACGAAGCCGAGGTAGAAGAACGGCATCAGATAGCCTGCGCGCATCATGTTGATGACCATTGCATAACCGACAACCACGATCATACCGCCGGCGATGTTCAGACCGCTGGTGACCACTTCCGGGATAGCATTCAGCAGGCCCTGAACTTCGCTGGTGCCGACGGAAATCGCCACGATAACGGCCGGGATAGCGATACGCATCGCCTGCAGGAACAGGGACGAGACGTGCAGCCACGACAGGGCGGTCAGGTTGCCATTCTCTGCCGCTTTATCCGCCGCGTGCTGGAAGGCCACGGTGATGGTGCGCACGATGATGGTCAGCACCTGGCCTGCCGCCGCCAGCGGGATAGCCAGCGCGATACCGGCGCCGATGCTCTGATGGCCGGCAATAACCAGGACGGTGGAAATAATGGACGCCAGCGCGGCATCAGGGGCTACCGCCGCACCGATGTTCATCCAGCCCAGGGCTATCATCTCCAGCGTACCGCCGATGATAATACCGGTTTTCATATCGCCGAGAACGGCGCCGATCAGCGTACAGGCGATCAGGGGACGGTGGAACTGAAATTCATCAAGTACCGACTCCATACCCGCAATACACGCGACGATGAACACCAGCACAATCTGAAGAAGGGTAATCTCCATTGTACTTCTCCTGTTGATTAAGTCTTAAAGTGAAAACTGGGGCGCGATCCGCCGGGTTATTTATCAACCTTAGCGATCAGATCCATCATTTTCAGTTTCGGGTCGGTGGACACTTTACGTGCCTCCAGCTCGATACCGCGGGCGTTCAGCTTTTTAAACGCCTCAATATCTTTGGCATCGACTGAAATCGCGTTGTTAACCTGGGTTTTACCCTGGCGGAACGCCATACCGCCGATGTTGACGCTGGTGATTTTCACGCCGCCCTCGACGATACGTTCAACGTCGGTCGGGTTAGTAAACAACAGCATAACGCGCTGTCCGGCATACTTGGGGTTGTTGTAGACGCGGATCATTTTGGCCACATCCACCACGTGAGCGGTGACGCCCGGCGGCGCAACCTGGGTCAGCAGAGTTTTACGCACGGTATCCGCGGCCACTTCATCACTGACAACGATGATGCGGGTAACGTTAGTCTCTTTGGTCCAGCGGGTGGCGACCTGACCATGGATCAGACGGTCGTCTATACGCGCAAGGCCAATTACCATGTAGTCGTTCGGGCCCATGGGTTTGGCCGGTGCGGCGGCTTTTGGCGCTGCGGCAGGCGCGGGCGCAGGGGCCGCTTTTTCCACCGGTTTGGCTTTAAGCGCTTTCACGCCTTCGCTGCCGGTTTCAACCGCTAAGGCGACCAGTTCATCAAAGGAAGGATCGTCGTCGCGGGCCATGAAGGTTTCCACCAGCATCGGGATATTGACGCCGGCGATAACTTCGTAATGCTCTTTATCGACGACAATGCGGCTAGCAGCGTTGAAAGGGCTGCCTCCCCATGTATCGACGAGAAACAGCACGCCTTTACTGGTATCCAGTTTTGCCAACTGGGCGTTGTATTTCTCGATCAACGTTTCGGCATTTTCACCCGGAACGAAATCGATCCAGCCAACGTTTTCCTGCTCGCCCAACAGCATTTCTGCTGTTTTCAGCAGCTGTTCTGCAGCCCAACCATGTGTGCCTATTACAATAGCAATCGTCACTTGCTACCTCCTTTATTATCGTGAATGCATCATCTGCTTTGATACATCCTGAATCACTCTTGAGGACAAAATCGATTCAGTTAGGGTGTAAGATAGAAAATAGTTACTACCGCGAATTATTTTAGACAGTGAAAAAATAATTAATGTGATGAAGATCCGTTAATCACGTATCGTCTGCGAATAATTTTGCAGCGCAAAAAATAGCCTTAGTTATTGCAAATTCAGGTAAATTATTTCCAATTTCGATCTATATTTTGCTATGTTTAACTTCCGTTTAATTACTCAGGAGTATAGGGCATAGCCCGCAGTATGGACCGTCATCGACGTCTTTTCACTTTCTGGCATCTGATTGCCACCTCTACGTATCCCGCATTTCTTTCAGCACCTGGTGTCGCGCCCCTGCATGGCATGGCGATGACTGACCTTGCCGCAAACCGGAGTCGTACATGGAATTGTTAATGGATCCCTCAATCTGGGCCGGCCTGTTGACGCTTATCGTTCTGGAAATTGTGCTCGGTATCGACAACCTGGTGTTTATTGCCATCCTGGCGGACAAACTGCCGCCGAAGCAGCGCGATAAAGCGCGTCTGATCGGCCTGTCACTGGCGCTGGTGATGCGCCTGGGGCTGCTGTCGGTCATCTCCTGGATGGTAACGCTGACGAAACCACTGATTACCATCGCCGATTTCTCCTTTTCCGGGCGCGATCTCATCATGCTGCTCGGCGGGATCTTCTTGTTGTTTAAGGCGACAACCGAGCTGCATGAACGGCTGGAAAACCGCCAGCACGATGCCGGTCACGGTAAAGGCTATGCCAGTTTCTGGGTAGTAGTATTGCAGATAGTGGTGCTGGATGCCGTCTTCTCCCTGGACGCCGTGATCACGGCGGTCGGGATGGTTAACCATCTGCCGGTGATGATGGCGGCGGTGGTGATCGCGATGATCTTGATGCTGCTGGCCTCCAAGCCGTTGACGCGCTTTGTCAACCAGCACCCGACGGTGGTCGTGCTCTGTCTGAGCTTCCTGTTGATGATTGGCCTTAGCCTGGTGGCGGAAGGGTTTGGCTTCCATATTCCAAAAGGGTATCTGTACGCGGCGATCGGTTTCTCGATCATTATCGAGTTCTTTAACCAGGTGGCGCGCCGTAACTTTGTTCGCCACCAGTCGACGCTGCCGCTGCGCGCTCGGACCGCGGATGCCATCCTGCGCCTGATGGGCGGCCGCAAACAGGCCTCCGTCAGCCATGACGCAGACAGTCCAGCCGCGGTGCCCGTTCCTGAGGGCGCCTTTGCGGAAGAAGAGCGCTACATGATTAACGGCGTGCTGACCCTGGCCCAGCGCTCCCTGCGCAGCATCATGACCCCGCGCGGAGAAATCAGCTGGGTCGACGCTGAGCAGAGTGAAGATGAAATTCGTCGTCAGCTGCTGTCGTCGCCGCACAGCCTCTTCCCGGTCTGCCGCGGAGAGCTGGATGAAATCATTGGTATCGTGCGGGCGAAAGAGATGCTGGTGGCCCTGGAGTCGGGGGAAAACGTCGCGGCGCTGGCTTCTGCCTCCCCGGCAATTGTCGTTCCGGAAACGCTGGACCCGATCAATCTGCTCGGGGTCCTGCGTCGGGCGCGCGGCAGCTTCGTCATCGTAACTAATGAATTTGGCGTGGTGCAGGGGCTGGTCACGCCGCTGGACGTCCTTGAAGCCATCGCCGGTGAATTCCCGGACGCTGATGAGACGCCAGAGATTGTCATCGATGGCGATGGCTGGCTTATTAAGGGGTCGACCGACCTGCATGCGCTGCAGCAGGCGCTGGGGCTGGATCCACTGATCAATGACGATGAGGATATTGCCACCGTTGCCGGGCTGGTGATCTCCGCCAATGGTCATATCCCGCGCATTGGCGACGTCGTGTCGCTTCCGCCGCTGCATTTTACCGTAGTGGAAGCGAATGATTACCGGGTCGATCTGGTGCGCGCGGTGGTCACTCGTCCGCCGAGCGACGAAGAAGAGTAATCGGCAGGCTCGCCGGCCGCTGCGGCCGGCGAGTTATTCTGTCGTCTCGCTCTCACCCTCACTCTCCTCCCTGCTGGCCAGCCACGCCGGGAACGCCTCCACCGGCATCGGCCGCGCATAATAAAACCCCTGCAGCACATCGACGCCGTGGCTACGCAGGTAGTTTTCCTGCTCCAGCGTCTCCACCCCTTCGGCAACGGTAACAATATGCAGGCGGTTGGCGAGGGCGATAATAATATCTGTCACCGTCGCGTTCACGCTATCTATGCCGACCGAGCTGGTGAACGAGCGGTCGATCTTCAGGACGTCCGGGCGCAGCTTTTCCAGCCATGAGAGCGAAGTATTGCCGGTACCAAAATCATCGATCGCCAGCTGTACGCCTTTAAAGTGCAGATGTTCGGCCATATGCTGGTCGCCATCCTGCAGGACATCGCGTTCGGTTAGCTCGACCACCAGCTGCTGCACCGGATCCACGCTGAACCAGTAATTGTGCAGGTCGCGCAGCAGGAGTCCGTTAGCGAAATGGCGCGCGGCGACATTGATCGCGATGTGAAAATGGCGGTCGCGAGGAAAAGCGTCCAGGCGGCGAGCGGTTTCGGCAATCACATAGCGGGTGAGAGGGATGATCAGATTATTGCCTTCGGCAATGGGGATAAATACCTCCGGCGAAATCGTCCCACGTCGGGGATTATTCCAGCGCAGCAGGATCTCCACCCCGCAGCAGCGGCCGCTGCGCGCATCCTGCAGCGGCTGGCACCAGAGGGCAAACTCCCGGGCCGAAATGCCAAGGCTTATTTCCCGCGAGAAACTCATTCTGCCGGCGGTGGCCAGCCAGGCGATGCCGGTCATTAGCAGGCTAAAAATCAGCGCCAGCGGCAGCTCGCCGGGCAGCTCCTCAAGCGCAATCGCCGAGGCGCCAGGGCCGTTAATATTGACAGTAAACGGAAACTCCGTAGAGCGCTGGCGATAAATCACCGTGCCCTGCGGGACATGCGCTTTTTCGAGAAGCCCATGGCGGCTGCTAAAATAACGATCGCCAACCTGCAGGCTGACGTCGCTGATCAGGGCCGATTTTTCATTAAGAATTAAGGTTCCCAGCAGCTCAATATTCACCACCAGCATCACGCCGTCCAGGCCGCTCTCCGCGGCTGGATACCATTGGATCAGTACCGGCGAGCCTTTGAGCAAGGAGCTGTCGTTCGAGAAGAGCAGCAGAGGGCGGGGCGCAGGAAGCGCGGGCTGCAGGCGATGTAAGTCTGCCTGTCGCGGGCCAAAAATACTGGAACAGTAAACGATACCTGACGTGACGAGGGCGACGGAACGAATGGTTTGCAACGAGGCCGCCATTTTGCGCAGCGTCAGATGGATATCAGGGCAGGGTTTGCCCACCAGAGGGAGCAGGGTGGCTCGCTGCGCGCTTAGCGGGCGCAAGATGTCATTGAGCGCCGCCACCCGTTGGCTGGCGGCCGTGCGAATATAATCTTCATTTACGCTGCGCTGCGAAATAAATCGGATGGCTAATGTGGCGCCCAGGGTCGCCAGGGCTACCAGCAGGCAGACAATAATGCGTTTGTGACGATAGGCCGTAATGACTTTTTGTGCAGTCTGCATGTGCGACACCCTGTCGACAGGACGAGTGGTTAAGCGTGGCTTATTTTATAGAGCAAGTGTAGTGGCAGAATATCGCCAGGTATAGAAAAAAGAAAATGCGCCGTTGAAGGCGCATCAGGGAGATTTCAGTCACCAGGGTTAACCCCCTGCGCGCTTTGCAGGCGCAGAGGGGCACGAAAAGTTTAGTCACACTGAACTTTAATCGCCAGGCCGCCGCGCGAGGTTTCGCGGTACTTGGCGTTCATGTCTTTACCGGTTTCATACATGGTCTCGATCACCTTATCGAGCGAGACGCGCGGTTCGCTGGTGCGGCGCATCGCCATTCGCGCGGCGTTGATCGCCTTGACGGAGGCGATGGCGTTACGTTCAATGCATGGCACCTGCACCTGACCGGCGACCGGATCACAGGTCAGGCCGAGGTTGTGTTCCATGCCGATCTCCGCTGCCACGCAAACCTGTTCCGGGCTGGCGCCGAGCAGTTCAGCCAGGCCCGCCGCCGCCATCGAGCAGGCGACGCCCACCTCGCCCTGACAGCCGACTTCCGCGCCGGAAATGGACGCATTCATCTTGTACAGCGCGCCGATCGCCCCGCAGGCCATAAAGTAGCGAATATAGATCTCCGGGCTGACGGACTCGATAAAGTGATCGTAATAGGCGAGTACCGCCGGAACGATGCCGCAGGCGCCGTTGGTCGGCGCGGTTACCACGCGACCGCCGGCGGCATTCTCTTCATTGACCGCCAGCGCGAACATATTGACCCAGTCAACAACGTTCATTGGATCGCTGGAGAGCTTATCGCTGGCCACCAGCAGACGACGCAGCGCCGAGGCGCGACGCGGTACGCGCAGCGGGCCAGGCAGCACGCCCTCGGTGTTCATCCCGCGGTCGATACAGGCGCGCATGGTCTGCCAGACGTTGGCGAAATAATCCTCGATCTCTTTTTTGCTGTGCAGAGCCAACTCGTTCTGCATCACCATCCCGGAGAGCGACAGGCCAGTCTCTTTGCAGTAGGCCAGCATTTCCTGCGCCGATTTAAATGGGTAGGGCACCTGCAGTTCGTTGGCGTTTTCCTTGCCGAAGTGCTCTTCGTCGACAATAAAGCCGCCGCCGATCGAGTAGTAGGTCTTGCAGTAGATCTCTTTCTCGCCGGCCCAGGCGTGAATGGTCATGCCGTTTTCGTGCAGCGGCAGGTTGTCGCTGCGAAAACGCATGCCGTCATCCGCCGGGAAGTCGACCTCATGCTGGCCGTTGGCCAGCAGCAGACGACCGCGCGCTTCGACGTCACGGATAAAAGCCGGGATCGCGTCAATATCGACCGTATCGGGCTGATTGCCCGCCAGTCCCATGATAATGGCGATGTCCGTATGGTGGCCTTTGCCGGTTAATGACAGTGAACCGTAGACGTCAACCGCCACACGAGTCACTGCATTAAGCAATCCTTTTTCGACCAGGTCATCGACGAACTGTTTTCCGGCCTTCATCGGGCCAACAGTGTGGGAAGATGAGGGACCAATCCCCACCTTGAACATGTCGAATAGACTAATCACGATAATACTCCTGACAGGGTTACCGCGGGTGCGGTAACGATGTAATAACTGCGCATAGTGTAAGAGGGAAGCGCCCTGTCAGTTCAACTATTCACATGAATTAAACTAATGGCTAACCGCGATTTTACTAATAATGAGAGCGCCCTCTCATTATCAGTATAGCTAAGGAGGTGCGCCAATTTGCAGCGCCAGCTCGCGAATGATCCCGGCGGTCATTCCCCAGACAAAATAATGCTGGTACCAGGAGAGCCAGACGCGGTGGTCGTTGCCCCGGCGGTGGATATCGAGCGGATGGTAGCGCCCAAGGCGCAGGGCTTCGGCGAGCGGCATTTCAAATACCGCGGAGACTTCGTCCTGGCTGGCGTGATAGTGCAGATCCGGGGGAATAATGCCCACCACCGGCGTCACCTGAAAGCCGGTGACGCTGTCCACCGGCGGCAGGACGCCGATCACCTCGACCGCCTCTGGCGGGATCGCCACCTCTTCCTGAGCTTCGCGCAGGGCGGCGGCGATAAGCGTCGCGTCGGTATTATCTACTGCGCCGCCGGGAAAGGCGACCTGGCCGGCGTGCTTGCGCAGCAGCGGCGAACGCTGGGTCAGCAGCAGGCCGGGCTGCGGCCGGCGCACGATCGGCACCAGCACCGCCGCCTGCCGCTGATTGAGCGCATGGCGCGAAGGCTGCGGGCGCAGAAGCTGAAAGCGGGACAGAAAATCATCCAGATTAAGGGCGCGATCCGCCATGGTCTAGTTCTCCAGTTGCTGCAGGATACGATTAACTTTATCAAAAGTTTCCTGATATTCCGCCGCTTCCTCGCTATCCGCCACAATTCCGCCGCCGGCGGAGCAGTACAGCTGTCCCTGCCATGCCGTCAGGGTGCGAATGGTGATGCTGGTATCCATATTGCCGCAATAGCTCAGGTAGCCAATGCTCCCACACCAGGCGTTGCGACGCTGGGGCTCCAGTTCATCGATAATCTCCATCGCCCGCACTTTCGGCGCGCCGGTGATCGAGCCGCCGGGAAAGGCGGCGCGCAGCAGGTCGCTGGCGTGCAGCGTCATTGGCAGGCGGGCGGTGATGGTGCTGACCAGATGATGGACCGCCGGGAACGGCTCCACCACGAACAGCTCGGGGACCCGCACGCTGCCCGGGACGGCGACGCGGCCGATGTCGTTGCGCATCAGGTCGACAATCATTAAATTCTCGGCGCGATCTTTCGGCGAATTCGCCAGCTTCTCAGCCTGCTGCGCATCTGCCAGCGGCGAATCGAGCCGCGGCAGGGTGCCTTTTATCGGCCGCGTCTGGATCTCCCCCTGGCGCAGCTGGATAAAGCGCTCCGGCGACAGGCTTAAAATCGCCCCTTCATCGAGGCGAATAAAGGCGCTAAAGGGGGCGCGGTTGACGGCGTTCAGCTGGCGGAAGGCCTGCCATTCATCACCGACGTAGCTGGCCTGAAAACGCTGGGCGAGGTTGACCTGATAGCAGTCGCCGCTGTGCAGATAGGCCTGTACCTGGCGAAATTTTTCGCCGTACTGCTGGCGGCTCATATTTGACTGCCAGGCAGAGGTCAGGGCGAAGGTTTCACCCGGCGTCGGCGTTTGCGCCTCTAGCCACTGTAGACGCTGCTGCGGGTCGTCATAGCTGAGCAGCGATATCTGTTGGCGCTGGTGGTCGACGATAAGCGCCCAGTCATAGATCCCCACCGCCATATCCGCCAGCGCGATATCGGCCTGCGCGTGCGAAGGGAGACGCTCAAAGCGACGGCCCAGGTCGTAACCGAATAATCCCAGCGCGCCGCCGAGAAACGGCAGATCGTCATGGGGTTGCGGCGTGAACGGCTGACGATCCAACTGCTGCTGCAGGAGCTGCAGCGGATCTTCCGCTGAGACAACAACGGTTTCGCCGTCGTCGACCCACGTCTGTTCACCGCGCGTCAGCAGCGTGGCGCGCGGGGCAGCCACCAGAATATCAAAGCGGTTATGCGGATGGTCGGCAAAGCCGGAATGCAGCAGCATCGCCCAGGGCAGGGCGCTTAACGGCGCAAAATAGTGTTCGGCCGCATCCGGGCGCCAGGGCAGGGTAATAATCGCGGGGGACAACATCTTTCTCGATCCTGAACGTTGCCGCCCCTCTGGCGTAGTTGGGGACGGCGTGAAATAATTACGCCCCACAATGTAGCAGGAGTAAAAGATGTTTGCAGGTTTACCTTCGCTGAGCCACGAGCAACAGCAAAAAGCGGTCGAACGTATCCATGAGCTAATGGCTCAGGGGATAAGCAGCGGTCAGGCGATTGCCCTGGTGGCGGAAGAGCTGCGCGCAACGCATACCGGCGAGCAGATCGTCGCGCGCTTTGAAGATGAGGATGAGGACGAGTAATTACACCGCGGCGATAATTTTGATCTCAACTTTATACTGCGGGTTCATCAGCGTCGCTTCCACCGTGCAGCGCACCGGGGCGTGACCAGCCACCACCCACGCGTCCCAGGCTTTATTCATCGCCGCAAAGTCGCTTTTATCGGCGAGGAAGATGGTGGCGTCAAGAATACGCGACTTGTCGCTGCCCTGTTTTTCCAGCACCGCGTCAATCTGCGCCAGGGTATTGGCGGTCTGCTCGAAAGCGTCGGCATCGAGATTTGCCGGCACGCCGGTGTAGTACAGGGTCTGGTTGTGGATCACCACGTCTGACCAACGGGCTTCGGCATCAATACGCGTAATTGTCATTGCTTTTTCCTCTTTAAGCATTCCATTCGGCTGCGGCAAGACTGCCATAATGTGCCGCTCGCGTCACTACCCGGACTGGCGAAACGCCGTCCTCCCTGACATAATCACTGTCCAAATAACCAGGGGGCAATGTGATCGACGATTTTGCAGCAGACGGCCAGCTAGCCAAAGCCATACCGGGATTTAAACCGCGCGAGCCGCAGCGCCAGATGGCGGTGGCGGTCAGCGAAGCGATTGAGGCCTCCCGGCCGCTGGTGGTGGAAGCGGGGACCGGAACCGGTAAAACCTACGCTTACCTGGCGCCTGCGCTGCGGGCGAAAAAAAAGGTGATTATCTCCACCGGCTCGAAAGCGCTGCAGGATCAGCTTTACAGCCGCGATCTGCCCACCGTCGCCAAAGCGCTCAAATTCACCGGGAAACTGGCGCTGCTCAAAGGGCGCTCCAACTACCTGTGTCTCGAACGTCTTGAGCAGCAGGCGCTGGCGGGCGGCGATCTGCCGGTGCAAACCCTCAGCGATGTGATCCTCCTGCGCTCCTGGTCGAATCAAACCCAGGATGGCGATATCAGCACCTGCGCCAGCGTCGCGGAAGACTCTCAGGCCTGGCCGCTGGTGACCAGCACCAACGATAACTGTCTCGGTAGCGACTGCCCACTGTATAAAGATTGCTTCGTGGTGAAGGCGCGTAAAAAAGCGATGGACGCCGACGTGGTGGTGGTCAACCATCACCTGTTCCTGGCCGATATGGTGGTCAAAGAGAGCGGCTTTGCCGAGCTGATCCCCGAGGCGGAAGTGATGATCTTCGATGAAGCCCATCAGCTGCCGGATATCGCCAGTCAGTACTTTGGCCAGTCGCTCTCCAGCCGCCAGCTGCTGGACCTGGCGAAAGACATCACCATTGCCTACCGCACCGAACTGAAAGACACTCAGCAGCTGCAAAAATGCGCCGACCGCCTGGCGCAAAGCGCGCAGGATTTCCGCCTGCAGCTGGGAGACCCGGGCTACCGCGGCAATCTGCGCGAGCTGCTGGCGGACAGCCACATTCAGCGAGCGCTGCTGCTGCTCGATGACGCGCTCGAGCTTTGCTATGACGTCGCCAAACTTTCGCTGGGCCGCTCGGCGCTGCTCGACGCCGCTTTTGAGCGCGCCACCCTCTATCGTGGGCGCCTGAAGCGGTTGAAAGAGATCAACCAGCCGGGCTACAGCTACTGGTATGAGTGTACCTCGCGCCACTTTACTCTCGCGCTGACGCCGCTGACCGTGGCCGAGAAGTTTAAAGAGGTGATGGCGCAGAAGTCGGGGAGTTGGATCTTTACCTCGGCGACGCTGTCGGTGAACGACGATCTGCATCACTTTACCGCCCGGCTGGGGATCGACGAGGCGCAGACTCTGCTGCTGCCGAGTCCCTTTGACTATCAGCACCAGGCGCTGCTCTGCGTGCCGCGCAACCTACCCCTGCCGAACCAGCCCGGCGCGGCGCGACACCTGGCGGCGATGCTCAAGCCGCTGATCGAGGCCAACGATGGTCGCTGCTTTATGTTGTGCACCTCGCACGCCATGATGCGCGATCTGGCGGAGCAGTTCCGCGCCACCATGACGCTACCGGTGCTGCTGCAGGGCGAGACCAGTAAAGGCCAGCTGCTGCAGCAGTTCGTCAGCGCCGGCAACGCGCTGCTGGTGGCTACCAGCAGCTTCTGGGAGGGAGTCGATGTGCGCGGCGACGCGCTGTCGCTGGTGATTATCGATAAGCTACCGTTCACCTCGCCGGACGATCCGCTGCTAAAAGCGCGAATGGAAGATTGCCGGCTGCGCGGCGGCGATCCCTTCGATGAAGTGCAGCTCCCGGATGCGGTTATCACCCTCAAGCAGGGGGTGGGCCGCCTGATCCGCGATATCGACGACCGCGGGGTGCTGGTGATCTGCGACAACCGGCTGGTGATGCGCCCCTACGGCGCGGTGTTCCTGGCCAGTCTGCCGCCGGCGCCGCGAACCCGCGATATCCGTCGGGCGGTGCGCTTTCTCGCCGTACCGCCGGCAAGGTAATCCGCACTAAAATGTGTTAAGCTGCGCGCCATTTTGTTAATTAGCGGTTCCCAATAGACTTCGGGCGGCATGGCGGCGGGTTGGCCGTTTGCCGGAAATCAGGCTGCCTGAAGGCCTGAACTATGTAACGAGAGCGTGACCACCCATGCGAATTTTGGCTATCGATACCGCCACAGAGGCCTGCTCCGCAGCGCTGTGGAATGATGGCACCCTTAGTGCTCATTTCGAAATTTGTCCCCGCGAACATACCCAACGTATCCTGCCGCTGGTGCAGGAGGTCCTCACCGAGAGCGGCACCACGCTGAGCGAGCTGGACGCGCTGGCCTTTGGCCGCGGTCCGGGCAGCTTTACCGGCGTGCGCATCGGCATCGGTATCGCTCAGGGGCTGGCGCTGGGCGCCGAACTGCCAATGATTGGCGTTTCCACGCTGGCCACCATGGCGCAGGGCGCCTGGCGCAAAACCGGCGCCACCCGTGTGCTGGCGGCCATTGATGCGCGTATGGGCGAAGTCTACTGGGCCGAGTACCAGCGCGACGAGCAGGGCGTCTGGCATGGCGAAGAGACGGAAGCGGTGCTCAAACCGGAAGCGGTAGCCGAACGGCTGGCACAGCTTTCCGGCGAATGGGCCACCGTCGGCACCGGCTGGCAGGCGTGGCCGGATCTGGCGAAAGCGAGCGGACTGACCTTAAGCAGCGGCGAAATTGAATTGCCGGCGGCGGAGGATATGCTGCCGTTAGCCTGTTACCTGCTGGCGGCGGGAAAAACCGTGGCCGTGGAGAAAGCGGAGCCGGTTTATTTGCGAAACGAGGTGGCATGGAAGAAACTTCCAGGCCGCGAGTGAATCTCAGTAAGGAGAAGACTGAGAAAAGGAGTCGCATCATGGCGGGTCAAAAACAGGGCGTTCGCTGGCTGCTGGCCGCAGCGGTTGCCGTTGCGCTAAGCGGCTGCGTATCGGTGCCGGATGCCATCAAAGGCACCAGCCCGACGCCGCAGCAGGATTTAGTGCGGGTGATGAACGCCCCGCAGCTGTACGTTGGCCAGGAAGCGCGCTTTGGCGGTAAGGTGGTCAATGTGCAAAACCAGCAGGGGAAAACCCGCTTAGAAATCGCCACCGTACCGCTGGACAGCGGCGCGCGGCCAGTGCTGGGCGAGCCGTCCCGCGGAAGGATTTTTGCTGACGTCAATGGCTTCCTCGATCCGGTGGATTTCCGCGGTCAACTAGTGACCGTGGTCGGACCGATCGCCGGGGTGGTTGACGGCAAGGTGGGCAGCACGCCGTATAAATTTATGCTAATGAACGCCACCGGCTACAAGCGCTGGAACGTAGTGCAGCAGGTGGTGATGCCTCCGCAACCTATCGACCCGTGGATGCTGGGTCCGCGCCCCTGGGGCTACGGCTATGGCGGCTGGGGCTGGTACAATCCCGGCCCTGCTGAGGTGAGAAACGTTGTAACCGAATGATTTTGTTGTTTATGTTAGTTCAAAGAAACAGCGGCCGGTCCGCTGTTTCTTTGTTTTCAGTCGAATAAGAAAAAAAATAGTGACGCGCTTCGCAACCTGCTCATTGCCTAATTAATAAACTGGTACGCTGAGTTAATATAATGTTAACAAAATGTATTATCCAGGGGCTGTGATGACGACGAATAACTATTTCAGAGGTGATGCAGTGAAAAAGGTTTGGCTAAACCGTTATCCCGCAGATGTTCCGGCGGAGATAAATCCTGACCGCTATCAATCCCTGGTTGAACTGTTTGAACATGCCACCACCCGTTACGCCGACCAACCGGCGTTTATCAATATGGGTGAAGTGATGACCTACCGTAAGCTGGAGGAGCGTAGTCGCGCCTTCGCCGCTTATCTTCAGGAGGGGTTGGGGTTACAGAAGGGCGATCGCGTGGCCCTGATGATGCCTAACCTGCTGCAGTATCCGGTGGCTCTGTTTGGCATCCTGCGCGCCGGGATGATCGTGGTTAACGTCAACCCCTTATATACCCCGCGCGAACTGGAGCATCAGCTCAACGACAGCGGCGCGGCGGCGATCGTCATAGTCTCCAACTTTGCCCATACCCTGGAAAAAGTGGTGGCGAAAACTCAGGTCCAGCATGTGATCCTGACGCGCATGGGCGACCAGCTTTCCACCGCCAAAGGTACGCTGGTGAACTTTGTGGTCAAGTACATTAAGCGCCTGGTGCCGAAGTACCACCTGCCGGACGCCATCTCGTTTCGCAGCGCGTTGCAGCACGGCTATCGCATGCAGTACGTCAAGCCGGAGATCGTTGCGGAAGATCTGGCGTTTCTGCAGTACACCGGGGGCACCACCGGCGTGGCCAAAGGCGCGATGCTAACCCACCGCAATATGCTGGCTAACCTCGAGCAGGTCAATGCCACCTACGGCCCGCTGCTGCATCGCGGCAAAGAGTTCGTGGTGACCGCGCTGCCGCTGTATCACATTTTCGCCCTGACCATGAACTGCCTGCTGTTTATCGAACTGGGCGGGCAAAATTTGCTGATCACCAACCCACGCGATATCCCCGGGCTGGTGAAGGAGCTGGCGAAGTATCCTTTTACCGCCATGACCGGGGTCAATACCCTGTTCAACGCCTTGCTGAACAACAAAGAGTTCCAGCAGCTTGATTTCTCCTCGCTGCATTTGTCCGCCGGCGGTGGGATGCCGGTGCAGCAGGCGGTGGCCGAGCGCTGGGTAAAACTGACCGGGCAATATCTGCTGGAGGGCTACGGCCTGACAGAGTGTTCCCCGCTGGTCAGCGTTAACCCGCACGATATTGACTACCACAGCGGCAGCATTGGCCTGCCGGTGCCCTCCACCGAAGCCAAACTGGTGGATGATGATGATAACGAAGTGGCGCCGGGTCAGCCGGGCGAGCTCTGTATTAAAGGGCCGCAGGTGATGCTGGGCTACTGGCAGCGCCCTGACGCGACGGATGAGATTATCAAAGACGGCTGGCTGCACACCGGGGATATCGCGGTGATGGATGAAGAGGGGTTCCTGCGCATCGTCGATCGCAAAAAAGATATGATCCTGGTGTCGGGTTTTAACGTCTATCCGAACGAAATCGAAGATGTGGTCATGCAGCATAGCGGGGTGCTGGAAGTGGCGGCCATCGGCGTGCCGTCCGGCAGCAGCGGCGAAGCGGTGAAGATTTTCGTAGTCAAGAAAGATGCTGCGTTAACCGAAGAGGCGCTGATTACGTTCTGCCGTCGCCATTTGACCGGATACAAGGTGCCGAAGCTGGTGGAATTCCGTGACGAACTGCCGAAATCCAACGTCGGGAAAATTTTGCGGCGAGAACTGCGTGACGAAGCGCGCGCTAAAGTGGACAATAAAGGCTAAGTAACGAATGAGTCGCCTGACGCCGGCTACGCCGGCGTTTTTTATGGGCGCAAGTTAAGAGAGTATGCTTTGAACTATCAGATGATCACCACCGACGATGGCCTGCGCGCTGTCTGCGAAGCGGCAAGCGCGGCCTCCGCCGTCGCTCTGGATACGGAATTTGTCCGCACCCGCACCTATTACCCGCAGCTGGGCCTGCTGCAGCTGTTCGACGGCCAGCAGGTCTCTCTGATCGATCCCTTGACGATTAACGACTGGGCGCCGATGCGCGACCTGCTGCTCAACCAGGATGTGACTAAATACCTGCATGCCGGCAGCGAAGATTTAGAAGTCTTCCTTAATGCATTTAACCTGATGCCGCAGCCGCTGATTGACACCCAGATCCTGGCGGCCTTCTGCGGCCGCCCAATGTCCTGGGGCTTCGCTTCGATGGTGGAAGAGTATTCCGGGGTAGCGCTGGATAAAAGCGAATCCCGCACCGACTGGCTGGCGCGCCCGCTGACTGAGCGTCAGTGTGAATATGCCGCGGCCGACGTCTGGTATCTGCTGCCGATCGCCAGCCAGTTAATGGCTGAGACCGATCGCGCTGGCTGGCTGCCGGCGGCGCTCGACGAGTGCCGCGTGATGCAGCAGCGTCGTCAGGAGGTGGTCGACCCGGCCGAGGCCTGGCGCGATATCGGTAACGCCTGGCAGCTGCGTACCCGCCAGCTGGGTTGTCTGCAGCTGTTGGCGGAGTGGCGCCTGCGCAAAGCGCGCGAGCGCGACCTGGCGGTAAACTTTGTGGTGCGGGAAGAGCATCTGTGGAGCGTGGCGCGCTATATGCCCACTAGCCTGGGCGAGCTCGACAGCCTCGGGTTGTCCGGTAGCGAAATTCGCTTCCACGGCAAAACGCTGATTAGTCTGGTCGAAAAAGCGCAGGCGCTGCCGGAGTCGGCCCTGCCGGCGCCGCTGCAGAACCTGATCGACATGCCGGGCTACCGCAAAGCCTTTAAAGATATTAAAGCGCTGGTGCAGGAAGTGAGCACGGAGAAGGGCGTAAGCGCGGAGCTGCTGGCGTCGCGTCGGCAGATCAACCAGCTGCTGAACTGGCACTGGCAGCTGAAAACGCAAGCCGGTGAACCTGAGCTGATTTCCGGTTGGCGCGGGGAGCTGATGGCCGAGCGGCTGAAGAGGCTGTTAAACGACTATCCGCGCTAGTTCGCGGCCAGGTTCAGACCATTAAAAAACCGGCGGCGCGTGGCGTAGCCGGTTTTTTTTCGCGATAGCGCGACAGGTCAGGATTTCGACTCTTCCGTTTCGGGTAGGGTCACGTTCAGCTCAAGAATGGATATATCCCCGTCCCGCTGCTCCAGCTGCACGCTGACCATCTCCGGGTCGATCTGTACGTATTTACAGATCACTTCCAGGATATCTTTGCGTAACTGCGGCAGGTAATGCGGCTCCGCGTCTCCGCGGCGGCGCTCGGCGACGATGATTTGCAGGCGTTCTTTCGCAATATTAGCCGTGTTCTTTTTTCGCGAGAGAAAAAAGTCGAGTAAAGCCATAATTTATCCTCCGAACAGGCGTTTGAGGAAACCTTTCTTCTCTTCTTCAATGAAGCGGAAAGGGCGTTCTTCTCCGAGCAGACGTTCAACGGTATCGGCATAGGCTTTGCCTGCGTCCGAGGCGGCATCGAGGATCACCGGCTCACCCTGGTTGGATGCGCGCAGGACTGACTGGTCTTCCGGGATCACGCCTACCAGGTTAATGCGCAGAATTTCCAGCACGTCTTCCATGCTCAGCATATCGCCTTTATTAACGCGGCCTGGATTGTAGCGGGTCAGCAGCAGATGCTCTTTGATTGGCTCTTCGCCATTTTCCGCGCGGCGGGATTTAGAGGCGAGAATGCCAAGGATACGGTCGGAGTCGCGAACGGAGGAGACTTCCGGGTTAGTGGTGATGATGGCTTCATCAGCAAAGTAAAGCGCCATCAGCGCACCGGTTTCAATGCCTGCCGGGGAATCACAGACGATGAAATCGAATTCCATTTTCTTCAGTTCTTCGAGAACCTTGTCGACGCCTTCGCGAGTCAGAGCGTCTTTATCCCGGGTCTGGGAAGCCGGGAGAATGTAGAGGTTTTCCGTGCGCTTATCTTTAATCAGCGCCTGGTTCAGTGTGGCATCGCCCTGAATGACGTTGACGAAATCATAAACGACGCGACGTTCGCAGCCCATAATCAGGTCGAGGTTACGCAGGCCGATGTCGAAGTCGATAACGACGGTTTTCTTTCCCTTCTGGGCCAAACCTGTAGCGATGGCCGCGCTGGAGGTGGTCTTGCCAACGCCCCCTTTACCCGAAGTCACAACAATAATGCGTGCCATAGAAATTCCTTGTTAAAAAGGGATTAATTTAACGGTTGAATTGCCAAAGCGCTTTCACCTAAACGCAGGCGCGCCGCTTTGCCATAAAATTCGGCCGGGATGTTATCGCTCAGCCAATATTCCCCGGCGATGGAGACCAGCTCCGCCGCAAGGTGGGTACAAAATATCTGGGCGTCTCTGTCGCCACCGGCGCCTGCCAGCGCACGTCCTCGCATCATGCCATATACATGGATATTTCCGTCAGCGATAAGTTCCGCACCGGCACTCACATGATTTGTAACAATAAGATCACAGTGTGGCGCATAAATGCGCTGACCGGAACGTACCGGCTGATCAATCAAACGCGTTTTTGTGATCTGACTAGCAACTGGCGGCGGCGGGGTGGGTTCGGACGGTGCCGGACGAGAGGCTTTTTCTTTCCCTTCGGTTAATAACGGGATGCCGGCGCGGTCGATTTCGGTTTTCAGGCGCGGAATTTTGCATCCGCTAACGCCCATAATACGTAAACCGGTCGCGGCGATAGCCTCGTTGATGGCGCGCCATTCCACCTCTTCCTCGATGCTGGCGATATTCACCACCACCGGAGCATGACGTAAAAAAGCGGGAGCCTGGGCGATTTTGTCTTCTAACGCCTGACGAATAACCTCGGGATTTGCATCGTGCAAATGAACGACAGATAACGTGAAGCTACTGCCTTTAAGTTCGATTGGCGTATTTGACATCCTGGCCTTACTCAATTTGCTGTTTATCAACCGCCGAAGTGCGGTGATATTCCGAAGACTAAAAGGCATGTTATAGTCACTCATATATTGAGGCAAGTGACCACGGGTCTAATTCCGAGTAAAACTATGTTTTGTGTGATCTATCGAAGTACTAAACGTGAACAAACCTATTTATACGTCGAAAAAAAGGACGATTTCTCGCGCGTTCCTGACGAGCTAATGCGCAGCTTTGGCACGCCGCAAATGGCGATGCTGCTGCCGCTGGATGGGCGCAAAAAACTGGTTAACGCCGATCTGGAAAAAGTGAAACAGGCGTTAAGCGAACAGGGCTATTACCTGCAACTGCCTCCGCCGTCTGAAAATCTACTAAAGAAACACCTGGCGGAACAGGGGAAACAATCCGATTAACCCACGAGGGAAAATAATGTACCAACATCATAACTGGCAGGGTGCGCTTCTGGATTATCCAGTAAGCAAAGTAGTGTGCGTCGGCAGTAATTATGCGAAACACATCAAGGAAATGGGCAGTGTGACGCCGGAAGAGCCGGTGCTGTTTATTAAACCTGAGACTGCGCTGTGCGATCTTCGTCAGCCGTTGGTGCTTCCTGAGGGGCTGGGCTCGGTGCATCACGAAGTCGAGCTGGCGGTGCTTATCGGCAGCACGCTGCGTCAGGCGACGGAAGAGCATGTGCTGAAAGGGATTCCGGCTATGGCGTCGCGCTGGATCTCACGCTGCGCGACCTGCAGGCGAAAATGAAAAAAGCGGGACAACCCTGGGAGAAGGCCAAAGGCTTCGATAACGCCTGTCCGATCTCCGGCTTTATCCCGGCCGCTGAGTTCCACGGCGACCCGCAGAATACGTCGTTAAGCCTGAAAATTAATGGCGAAGTGCGCCAGCAGGGCACCACTGCCGACATGATCCATAGGATTGTGCCGCTGATCGCCTATATGTCGCGCTTCTTTACCCTCAAAGCCGGGGATGTGATCCTCACCGGCACCCCGGAAGGCGTGGGGCCGCTGCACAGCGGTGACGAGCTGGAGGTCGGCTTCAACGGCCTGGCGCTCACTACCCGCGTGCTGTAAGCGCTATTTGCCGCCTTTTGGGGCGGCAAAACTTGCATCGGCGTGCCAGACTGGTTATAAGGTGCACCCTTAACTGGCAACGACGGACACTCCGATGAGCGAACAACCTTTCTGGCAACAAAAAACACTGGATGACATGAGCGACGCGGAGTGGGAATCGCTGTGTGACGGCTGCGGCCAGTGCTGCCTGCACAAGCTGATGGATGAAGACACTGACGAGATCTACTTCACCAACGTCGCCTGTCGTCAGCTCAATATCAAAACCTGCCAGTGTCGTAACTACGCGCGTCGCTTTGAGTATGAGCCGGACTGCATCAAGCTTACCCGCGAAAATCTGCCGACCTTCGAATGGCTGCCGCCGACCTGTGCCTATCGCCTGCTGGCGGAAGGCAAGCCTCTGCCGGCCTGGCACCCGCTGCTGACTGGCTCAAAAGCGGCGATGCACGGCGAACGCATCTCCGTTCGCCATATTGCGGTGCCTGAGTCCACGGTGGTCGACTGGCAGGACCATATCCTTAATCTGCCTGACAGGGCGCGCTAAGCGCCGTCACGCTTTCTTCGCGTGGAACAGCCCGTTTTCACCGTCGGTTTCTTCCGCCACCCAGAAGTGAATATTGAAGCGGGCGTCGTCACTGAGTTCGACGCGGTGCCAGTACTGCGGCGGACTGGTAGCAAACTGCCCGGCATGAATCACGACTTTTTTCTCCGGCTCCGTCGCCTGTTCATTGGCAAAACCGTAATAGGTCACCGTTCCCTCCATGACGCACAGCTGGCCGAAGACGCCAGCCGCGGTGTTGTGGTGGCTCAGCAGGGCGGCAGGGACATTCTCTTTGGTAAAGAATGGGGTGGAGCGTTTAACTTTCCAGTCTGCGGGGATCAGTAAAGATGACATGTGAGCTCCTGTTGGGTTTTAAAAGATGTATTTAATATGCTCCTTTTAATTGCTATGGTCAACCATAGAGGTCAACCATAGACGGGAAACGATTCAGCGATGCGCAGGAGGCATAAAAAAACGCCCCGCAGGGCGTTTCATTGTGGGCTGTACTCGCCGCGGCTTAACGACCAAACAGATCGCGTTTTTTCGCTTTGAAAGGCTGAGCAACGATCACCAGAATAGCGACCAGCAGATAGGCGGCGAAAATCCCCACCAGCCATTGCGGCATCTCCAGCGACAGGAACTGCCACTGACGTACTGAACAGTCTCCGGACGCAACGAAAACCTGCGGCAGCCATTTATCCAGCGGCAGCCAGGTTGGGAAGCGGGCGGCGAAATCGCAGGTCTGGAACGGTGAAGGGTGCAGCTGGATCATCGTATGCTCCCACGCCAGCTGTAGTCCGCGTATCGCGCTGTACAACCAGATTGCCATGGCGACATAGCGCAGCGGCGTTTTGGGGGCGATAGCGCCCACCAGTCCCGCGCCCATGATGCCGAACAGCGCGCAGCGTTCGTAAATACACATGACACACGGCTGCAGCAGCATCACGTGCTGGAACCACAGCGCGACAAGTTCGAGAATAAAAGCGGTCAACGCCATCAGGAGCCAGGCACCGCGTCCTCTTGAGCACTGGTTTAAATATTGCAACATAATCATTTCCCTGGAAGATGCTAAATCATGGCAGTGTAAACGAAAACCGAACCGACGCCAGAGGCGCGGCGGAAAATATTCCGTAACGGGTTATTGATGCGCCCGGGCGAACCCGGGCAAAAACTGACTCAGGGCAGGCTGGGCGTCACCAGCCAGCCGTGCGCCAGCAGCCAGTCGGTGACTGGCATCAGGGTGAACTCGACGCATAACAGGCCGACCAGCGTCAGTACGATGGTGTAGGGCAGCGCCATCCACACCATACGGCCATAGGAGAGCCTAATAAGCGGCGCCAGGGCGGAAGTCAGCAGGAAGAGAAACGCCGCCTGGCCGTTCGGGGTGGACACCGAGGGCAGGTTGGTGCCGGTGTTGATCGCTACCGCCAGCATCTCAAACTGGGGCAGGCTGATGGCGCCATGTTCGAGCGCCGCTTTCGCTTCGTTGATGTAGACCGTGCCGACAAACACGTTATCCGAAATGGACGACAGCAGGCCGTTGAACAGATAAAACAGCGACAGCTGCGCGTGCGGCGAGGCCTGCAGGACAAACTCGATCACCGGCGTGAACAGCTGCTGATCGATGATAACCGCGACGATGGAGAAGAAGACCGTCAGCAGCGCGGTAAAGGGCAGCGCCTCGGTGAACGCCTTGCCAATGGCGTGCTCATCGGTAACGCCGGTAAAGGTGGTGGCGAGGATGATCACCGACAGGCCAATCAGGCCGACCTCAGCCAGGTGAAAAGCCAGGGCCACGATCAGCCAAACGCCAATGAGCGCCTGGGCAATCAGCCGCAGTCGCTCCTGACGGCTGCGCTGGGCGCGGCTGCGATCGTCAAACTCCTGCAGCACCTTGCGCACCGTCGGCGGTAGCGGTTCGCCGTAGCCAAACAGGCGATACTTTTCGACCAGCAGACAGGTTAACAGACCGCAGACCATCACCGGCAGGGTCACGGGCGCCATGCGAAGAAAGAACTCGCCAAAATGCCAGCCCGCGGCTTTGGCGATAATCAGGTTTTGCGGCTCGCCGACCATGGTCATGACGCCGCCGAGCGCGGTCCCGACGCCGGCGTGCATCATCAGGCTGCGCAGAAAGCCGCGGAACTGCTCCAGCACCTCACGGTAGTGCTGCTCGATATGGCTGTCATCGAGCAGGTCGCTATCGTCCGGGCGCGCCGAGGCGACGCGGTGATAGATGCCGTAGAACCCGACGGCGACGCTGATCACTACCGCCACCACCGTCAGCGCATCGAGAAAGGCCGAGAGGAAGGCGGCCGCCAGGCAGAACGCCAGCGATAGCAGCATTTTGCTGCGGATCCCCAGCAGCAGGCGCGTAAACACGAACAGCAAAAGCTGTTTCATAAAGTAGATACCCGCCACCATGAACATCAGCAGGAGCAGCACCTCCAGATTGCCGGCGATCTCTTCCCGGACGTGCGCCGGGCTGGTCATGCCGATCAGCAGCGCCTCGATAGCCAGCAGACCACCCGGCAGCAGCGGATAGCACTTCAGCGCCATGGCGAGGGTAAAGATAAACTCGACCACCAGCAGCCAGCCGGCGACAAACGGCGCCACGGCGAACACCAGCGGATTTACGATTAAGAAAATGATTAATGCCAGCTTGTACCAGTCCGGCGACTGGCCAAGAAAATTGCGCCACAGCGCGCGGCCATAAGAAATTTCCACGACAGAATCCTTCCCCGTCAATGAGTGCATGGTTTTGTGCATAACGATTGGCAAGAGTACCAGTTGAGCAAAATGAGAAGCAACTTTCTTCGCGCCGTGCTGGCGGTTTGTGAAGATAAGGAAAAGCGCAAAGTAAAAGCGGAAAATGAAACGGCGATCCCTTTTTAATTCACTTGCCATGCTATCTGCGCTATAGCGGCTCTGGTATGATGAGTGCAATTGTAACGCTGTGTAATGGAAATCTTACTATGGTCATTAAGGCGCAGAGCCCTGCGGGTTTCGCGGAAGAGTACATCATTGAGAGTATCTGGAATAACCGCTTCCCTCCCGGATCGATTCTCCCCGCTGAACGCGAGCTTTCTGAGCTGATCGGTGTCACCCGCACAACCCTGCGCGAAGTATTGCAGCGTCTGGCCCGTGACGGCTGGCTGACCATTCAGCATGGTAAGCCCACTAAAGTGAATAACTTTTGGGAAACCTCCGGCCTGAATATCCTCGAAACGCTGGCGCGCCTCGATCACGACAGCGTGCCGCAGCTGATTGATAATCTGCTCTCCGTGCGCACCAACATTTCCACGATTTTTATCCGCACCGCGTTTCGCCAGCATCCGGATAAAGCGCTGGCGGTCCTGGACAGCGCCCGGGAGGTGGAGGATCACGCCGACGCCTTCGCCGAGCTTGATTATAATATTTTCCGTGGTCTGGCGTTTGCCTCCGGCAACCCGATCTACGGTCTGATCCTCAACGGCATGAAGGGGTTGTATACCCGCATCGGACGCCACTATTTCTCCAGCCCGGAAGCGCGCAGCCTGGCGCTCGGTTTCTATCATCAGCTGGCGAAAGTGTGTGAGGCTGGCCTGCATGACCAGGTTTACGAGCTGGTTCGTCGCTACGGCCATGACAGCGGCGAGATCTGGCACCGGATGCAGAAATCGCTGCCCGGTGATTTAGCCATGAATATGCGTTAAGCGGGCTTTTCGCGATCGATATACAGAACAAGGGGGCCAATGGCCCCCTTTGTTATTTTACTCGCCCCGCAATGCTATAGCGCGTTCGGCCGCGCCGGGCAGCGGTCCAACAGCTCAATGCTGCCGTCGGCGTTCTGCTGCTCCAGCAGCACATCGAACCCCCACAGACGATGCACATGCTTCAGCACTTCGCGCCGGCCTTTGTCCAGCGGGACGCGGTTGTGCGGCACATAGCGCAAGGTCAGCGATCGGTCGCCGCGCAGGTCAACGTTCCACACCTGGATATTCGGCTCAAGATTGCTGAGGTTATACTGCGCGGAGAGCTTATTGCGGATCTCGCGATAACCCTCTTCGTTGTGAATCGCCGAGATCTCCAGATAATTGTTGTGATCGTCGTCGAGCACGGTAAAGAAGCGGAAATCGCGCATGATCTTCGGCGACAGGAACTGACTGATAAAGCTTTCATCCTTAAAGTCGCGCATGGCGAAATGCAGCGTTTCCAGCCAGTCAGAACCGGCGATATCGGGGAACCAGTACTTATCCTCTTCCGTGGGCGACTGACAGATGCGCTTGATGTCCTGGAACATGGCGAAGCCCAGCGCGTAGGGGTTAATCCCGCTGTACCACGGACTGTTGTACGGCGGCTGGAACACCACGTTGGTATGGCTGTGGAGAAACTCCAGCATAAAGCGCTCAGTCACTTTCCCTTCATCGTAGAGATGGTTGAGGATGGTGTAGTGCCAGAAGGTGGCCCACCCCTCGTTCATCACCTGGGTCTGTTTCTGCGGGTAGAAATACTGGCTGACTTTACGCACGATGCGCAGGATCTCGCGCTGCCACGGTTCGAGCAGCGGGGCGTTCTTCTCCATAAAGTACAGCAGGTTCTCCTGCGGTTCGGAAGGGTAGCGACGAGCGGATTCAATCGCTTTTTCCTCTTCGCGCTTCGGCAGGGTGCGCCACAGCATATTCACTTGGCTTTGCAGATACTCTTCCCGGCTTTTCTGCCGCGCTTTCTCCTCCTGCAGAGAGATTTTTTGCGGACGTTTATAGCGGTCGACGCCGTAGTTCATCAGCGCGTGGCAGGAGTCGAGCAGTTTCTCTACTTCGTCGACGCCATAGCGCTCTTCGCACTCGGTGATGTACTTACGGGCAAAGATCAGATAGTCGATGATCGAGCTGGCGTCGGTCCAGCTGCGAAACAGATAGTTATTTTTAAAAAACGAGTTATGCCCGTAGCAGGCATGGGCCATCACCAGCGCCTGCATGGTGATGGTGTTTTCCTCCATCAGGTAGGCGATACAGGGGTTGGAGTTGATGACTATCTCATACGCCAGACCCTGCTGACCGTGCTTATAGGCCTGCTCGGTCTCAATAAATTTTTTGCCAAACGACCAGTGCGGATAGTTGATGGGCATGCCGACGCTGGAGTAGGCGTCCATCATCTGCTCGGAAGTAATGACTTCGATCTGGTGCGGGTAGGTGTCAAGACGATAGAGCTTGGCGACCCGGTCCACTTCGGCCAGGTAGGTTTCCAGTAACTCGAACGTCCAGTCGGGTCCATCGCTTAAACGGGTGGTGTCCCTGTTCATGGAGTCAATCGTAGCCATTAGCGCGCCCTCGTTGTTGTTGGTTTTCTCTGAACGGAAAACCTCTAAACAAGCATAGAACACGGTGCAGCAAACTGTGCTGTACGCCAATCGCTTTTCTTCGCGATTTCCCCATCTCAAAGCCGTTTTTTTGCCTTGTTTGCAGAATTTAATGCTGGGTAAAAATAAAGCGCAGCATGAGATCGTAAATCTCACAGCGCAGGGCTGGTGCGGTTTGCTGTGAGTTAAGTCACCATAAATAAAGCGTATGTTGAATAATATTTTCAACTGAGTTATCAATTTGTAATTAGATGATTGTTCTTTAACTGTTACGGAGTCGCTATGCGTGTCGTCATACTGGGAAGTGGGGTGGTTGGGGTAGCCAGCGCGTGGTATTTGAGTCAGGCGGGTCATGACGTGACGGTCATCGACCGTCAGCCCGGTCCGGCAGAGGAGACCAGCGCGGCCAACGCCGGGCAGATTTCTCCCGGCTATGCGGCGCCCTGGGCGGCGCCGGGGGTGCCGCTGAAGGCGATCAAATGGATGTTTCAGCGCCATGCGCCGCTGGCGATCGGTCTTGACGGCACCTCGTTCCAGTTGAAGTGGATGTGGCAGATGCTGCGCAACTGCGACACCCGCCACTATATGGAGAACAAAGGCCGTATGGTGCGCCTGGCGGAGTACAGCCGCGACTGCCTGAAGGCGCTGCGCGACACCACCGGCATTCAGTATGAAGGGCGCCAGGGCGGGACGCTGCAGCTGTTCCGTACCGCCAAACAGTATGAAAATGCCACCCGCGACATCGCGGTGCTGGAGGACGCCGGCGTGCCGTATCAGCTGCTGGAAGCGAAGCGGTTGGCGGAGGTGGAGCCGGCGCTGGCGGAGGTCAGCCACAAACTGACCGGCGGCCTGCGCCTGCCAAATGATGAAACCGGCGACTGCCAGCTGTTTACCACCCGTTTGGCGGCAATGGCGGAACAGGCCGGCGTGACCTTCCGCTTCAACACCGCAGTGGATGCGCTGCTGCACGAGGGCGATCGCATTGCCGGGGTGAAATGCGGCGATGAGATTATCAAGGGCGATGCCTATGTGATGGCCTTCGGCTCCTACTCGACGGCGATGCTTAAAGGGCTGGTGGATATACCGGTCTACCCGCTGAAAGGCTACTCATTAACTATTCCGATCGCTCAGGAGGACGGCGCGCCGGTTTCAACTATCCTTGATGAGACTTACAAAATCGCCATCACCCGCTTCGATCAGCGCATTCGGGTCGGCGGCATGGCGGAGATCGTCGGTTTTAACAAAGCGCTGCTGCAGCCGCGTCGCGAAACCCTGGAGATGGTGGTGCGCGATCTGTTCCCGCGCGGCGGCCACGTGGAGCAGGCGACGTTCTGGACGGGCCTGCGGCCGATGACGCCGGACGGCACGCCGGTGGTCGGCCGCACAGCGTATAAAAATCTGTGGCTCAACACCGGCCACGGCACGCTTGGCTGGACCATGGCCTGCGGCTCCGGGCAGCTTATCAGCGATCTGATCTCCGGCCGCACGCCGGCGATCCCTTACGACGATCTGGCGGTTGCCCGCTACAGCCCCGGTTTTACCCCGGCGCGCCCGCAGCACCTGCACGGCGCACACAACTAAGGAGCTTGCATGACCCGTCCGGTAGTGGCCAGCATCGACCTGCTGGCCTTGCGGCAGAATTTACAGATAGTGCGTCGCGCGGCCCCCGGGTCGCGCCTGTGGGCGGTGGTCAAGGCCAACGCCTACGGCCACGGCGTGGCGCGCGTATGGAGTGCGTTAAGCGCGGCGGATGGTTTCGCCTTGCTCAACCTGGAAGAGGCGATCCTGCTGCGCGAGCAGGGCTGGAAAGGCCCGATCCTGCTGCTGGAGGGCTTCTTCCATGCCGATGAGCTGGCGGTGCTGGATCAATATCGTTTAACCACCAGCGTCCACAGCAACTGGCAGATTAAGGCCCTGCAGCAGGCGAAGCTGCGCGCGCCGCTGGATATCTATCTCAAGGTGAACAGCGGCATGAACCGGCTGGGCTTTATGCCTGAGCGGGTCCACACCGTCTGGCAGCAGCTGCGGGCGATAAGCAACGTCGGCGAGATGACGCTGATGTCGCACTTCGCGGAGGCGGAGAACCCGCAGGGAATTGTCGAGCCGATGCGCCGTATCGAACAGGCGGCGGAGGGGCTGGATTGCCCGCGCTCGCTGGCCAACTCGGCGGCGACCCTCTGGCATCCGGAAGCGCATTTTGACTGGGTTCGTCCAGGCATCGTGCTGTATGGCGCGTCGCCTTCCGGGCAGTGGCAGGACATCGCCAACACCGGGCTGAAGCCGGTCATGACGCTGCGCAGCGAGATTATCGGCGTGCAGAACCTGCGCCCCGGCGAGGCGATTGGCTATGGCGGCCTGTACCGCACCACCCAGGAGCAGCGGATCGGCATCGTCGCCTGCGGCTATGCCGATGGCTATCCGCGGGTGGCGCCGAGCGGCACGCCGGTGCTGGTGGATGGCGTACGCACCACCACCGTTGGACGCGTATCGATGGATATGCTGGCGGTCGATTTAACGCCTTGTCCGCAGGCCGGGATCGGCGCGCCGGTCGAGCTGTGGGGCAAAGAGATTAAAATCGACGACGTGGCGGCCAGCAGCGGCACCGTCGGCTATGAGCTGATGTGCGCCCTGGCGCCGCGGGTGCCAGTTGTGACCCTGTAACCTATTCCGGGGCGGATCACTCCGCCTCGTCTTCCGCGACCCGCACCCCAACCTTCAGCACGTGATCGTTCTCTTTTTCAGCTACCGTCCACACCATCCCGGCGAACTCCACCTGGTCGCCCACCACCGGCGCCGCGCCCAGCAGCTGCTGCACCACTTCCCCGAGCGACTGCTGATGCTCGCGGAACTCCTCACCGCCGTCGAGACCGTAGATTTGCGCCACATCGGCGAAGCGGGCCTCAGCATCAAGAATGAAGTCGCCGAAAAAGCGCTGATCGAGCGCCACCGGCGGCGACTGGCTGAACATTTTGCCCAGCGCCGGCAGGTCGTGCTCTCGACCAATAACGCACAGGATATCGCCTTCCCGCAGGCGGGTGCTGCCGGTGGGGTGCAGCAGGACATTGTTGCGAAACAGCGCGGCAATCCGCGTCTCCGGTGGCATGTGCAAGTCGCGCAGCGCCGCGCCGATGCACCACTTATCGGCCCCCAGCTGGTAGACAAACTGCTCCCACGGGTTTTCCGGGTGAATATCCAGCCCGACGCGGGAGATGGGCCAGCTGATGGGCGGAACCACCACTTTGGCTTTTTTCGCCGCCCACGACAGCGAAGTGCCCTGCAGCAGCAGCGACACCAGCACCACGAAGAAGGCGACATTGAAGAACAGGCGGGCGTTGTCCAGGCCGGCCATCATCGGGAACACCGCGAGAATAATGGGCACCGCGCCGCGCAGGCCAACCCAGCTGATAAACACCCGTTCGCGCAGGTTAAAGCCGCGAAACGGCAGCAGGCCGGCAAACACCGACAGGGGCCGGGCAATGAATATCATCCACATCGACAGCAGCAGCGCCGGGATAGCGATCGGCAGCAGGTCGGAGGGCGTCACCAGCAGGCCCAGCACCAGGAACATGGCGATCTGCGCCAGCCACGCCAGGCCGTCGAAGTTCTGCAGGATGCCGTGCCGGTTGCGGATCGGCCGGTTGCCCAGCAGAAAGCCGCAGAGATAGACGGCGAGGATACCGCTGCCGTCGAGGGAGGTGGTGACGGCAAAAATCATGATCCCGCCGCTCAGCGCCAGCAGCGGATAGAGGCCGGCGGGCAGCACGATGCGGTTAATCATCTGCAGCAGCAGGTAGCCGCCGCCGAGGCCGATGGCGATCCCGAGGCCGAACTGCTGAATGATATGCACGGCGAACATCCAGCTGAGGCCGGTTTGGTGCTGCTGGATCATTTCGATCAGGGTGATGGTCAGGAAGACCGCCATCGGGTCGTTACTGCCTGACTCTATCTCCAGCGTCGAGCCGACGCGCTCGTTGAGCCCCTTGCCGCCGAGCAGCGAGAAGACCGCCGCGGCGTCGGTGGAGCCGACAATGGCGCCGATCAGCAGGCCTTCGATCAGATCCAGCTTGAACAACCAGGCCGCCATCATCCCGGTCAGCGCCGAGGTGATCAGCACCCCAACCGTCGCCAGCGACAGCGCGGGCCACAGCGCGACGCGAAAGGAGCTGGCCTGGGTGCGCATCCCGCCATCCAGCAGGATCACCGCCAGCGCCAGGTTACTCACCATATAGGCGAAGGGGTAGTTGTCGAAGGGGATGCCGCCGATGCCGTCAATGCCTGCCAGCATCCCGATGGCCAGAAAGATGACCAGAATCGGGATGCCAAGGCGCGAAGAAAAGGAGCTCAATAAGATACTGCAGGTTACTAAAACAGAACCCAGAATAAACAGACTAATGACCGCAGCGGCGTCCAATGTTCACGTACTCCCTGACTGGCGTGAAAAAATGGCTAAAAGTGACACTATTTTAACAATTCGCAGGGGATCCGCCTATGCGTTCGGGAAATTTATTCTGTCAGCACCGGATGGCCGCCGATCGTCAGGGTGGTGGCCGCCGCCTGATTCACCAGGCGCGCGCGGGCGCCCAGCGGCAGGGTCACCGTGCGCTGCTCGTGGCCAAACTCCAGTCCGCTAATCAGCGGCAGGGATAGCTGCTGGCGCAGATAATCAAAGACCTGCGGCAAATCGTATCCCGCGTCATAGTCGTTCGGCGCGCTGCCGGTGAAGCTGCCGAAGATCACCGCTTTCTGCGCCGCCAGCACGCCGCTGTGCAACAGCTGAAGCAGCATGCGCTCGACGCGGAACGGGTGCTCATTGATATCCTCCACCACCAGGATGCCGTCGCGGATCGCCGGCAGCCACGGCGTGCCGATAAGCGAGGTCAGCATCGCCAGATTTCCCCCCCACAGGGTGCCTTCCACCCGGCAGTTCGGCCCTTCGCCCGGCCATTCGAGGGTGAATTCCGGCTGGCGTAGCGCCTGCCAGAAATGGTGCTCGGTAAACGGGTCGAGGGTCTCCGCGCCGAAGTTGCCGGCGAGCATTGGACCGCTGAAGGTGATGACGTTGCCCATGGCCAGCAGGCCCGACTGGATAGCGGTGAAATCGCTGTGGCCGCAAATCAGCAGCGGGTCGCGCTGCTGGCGGGCAACCAGCCCCTGCCAGTCGATATGCGGCAGCAGGCGACTGGCGCCGTAGCCGCCGCGTACGGCGAGGACGATCCGGTTGCGGCCGGGCAACTGGGCCAGCTGGTTAATATCGGCCAGCCGTTCATGTTCAGTCCCGGCGAAACGCTGCTGCCGGCGGGGAATGACCTGCTGGTGGGCCACCTCGTGTCCGGCCTGCTGCAGACGCTCGACGCCGCGTGCTGCCGCCTGCTGGTTGATGCAATACCCGGATGGCGCGACCAGATAAAACTGAGACATGATAATTCCTTGCTATGAATGAAAGGGTTATGATGCCGCCTGGAATGGCGATTGTCATCTCCAGGTGGCTAACTTCAGTCCGCACCCGTCATCCTTCAGGTTGTCGGCAGGCGGGAGACGTACCGCGGCCGTCGTTCTGTAGCATGATGGCGTTTGGGTAGATAAGGATAGATGTGTGAAATTGAGATGGTTGCTTATTTTAGTCGTTTTTCTGGCCGGTTGTAGTTCGAAACATGATTACACTAACCCGCCATGGAACCCCGAGGTCCCGGTGAAGCGGGCGATGCAGTGGATGCCGATCAGTGAAAAAGCCGGCGCCGCCTGGGGCGTGGATCCGCAGCTGATCACGGCGATCATCGCCATCGAGTCGGGTGGTAATCCTGCAGTGGTGAGTAAATCCGGCGCCGTCGGGCTGATGCAGCTCAAGCCGTCGACCTCCGGACGCGATGTCTATCGGCGGATGGGGTGGCGCGGCGAGCCGTCGGTCAGTGAGCTGAAAAACCCGGAACGTAATATCTCGATGGGGGCCGCCTATCTGAGCATTCTGGAGAACGGTCCGCTGGCGGGGATCAAAGACCCGCAGGTGATGCGCTATGCGGTGGTGGTCTCCTATGCCAACGGCGCTGGCGCGCTGCTGCGTACCTTCTCCTCGAACCGCCAGGACGCCATCGAGGAGATTAACGATCTCGACGCCGATGAGTTCTTCGAACATGTGGTGAAAAAACACCCGGCACCGCAGGCGCCGCGCTATATCTGGAAACTCCAGAAAGCGCTGGACGCCATGTAATCCCTCGTTTGGCCTCCGGTAGTCTCCCGGAGGCCACGTCCTCAGAAATCGTAGCCCACGGTGGCTATAACGCTGCGCTCTGCTCCCCAGTAACAGTTGCCGGTGCCATAGCAGCCGGAAATATACTCGCGGTCGCCGATATTGTTGGCGTTAACCTGCACATAAGCGCCTTTCAGCGTTGGCGACCAGACGCCGAGGTCGGCCCGCATCATGGCGTCCATCAGCGTGACCGACGGCAGCCGCGCGGTGTTGGCATCATCCGCCCACTGTTTACCGATGTAGCGGACGCCGGCGCCAACGGAGATCCCCGCCGGGAACTGATAGCGCGCCCAGAAGGAGGCCATCTGATCCGGGGTCAGCTGCGGCGTGTTATTGTCGGTCCCGTCTTTGGTGTCCTGGAAACGCAGACGATTCCAGGTATACGAGGCGATAGTACTCAGCTGCGGGGTGATCTGGTGGTGCGCTTCCAGCTCAACGCCCTGGGAATGGACCTTACCCGCCGGAATATAGGTGGCGGTGGCGATGTTCGGGTCGCGAGTGGCGACATCCTTTTGCGTCAGGTCGTAAATCGCGATGCTATAGAGATCGCTGCTGCCCGGCGGCTGGAACTTCAGGCCGGCTTCAACCTGTTCGGCGGTGGTCGGTTTCAACGGTTTGCCGTCCGCGCCCGGCAGCATCGCCGGAGTGATCGCCTGGCTGTAGCTCAGGTAGGGCGACAGACCGTTGTCCAGGGCGTACAACAGCGAGGCGCGGCCGCTGATATGGTCGTCTGAACGGCGGTTTGAGGTCCCCTGTGTATCGCTGACCTGCTGGGAAACGATGCGGTCGTAGCGGGCGGAAACATCCACATGCCAGCGGTTCCAGACCATCTCATCCTGCAGATACAGCCCGGTCTGGTAATAGCGGCGATTATTGTCGTCGCTGTAGGTAACGGTATGTCCGGTCTGCGCGGTATAGCCGCTAAACGGGTTAAGGGGCGCCGCGCCGCCGGCGCCGGTCCACAGGTCGTTACGGAAGCGATGATATTCGGCGCCGAGGATCAGGGTGTGCGCCAGGTCGCCTGTATTGAAATCGGCGCGCAGGCGGTTATCGGTTGACCAGCCGTCCAGCGAACCGCGCGAACCGCTGTAGCCGCGGGCCAGCATGTCGCTGTCATCTATCCAGCCGACCTGGTAGACCTGATCGAGGGAGACGTTGGTATGGGTGTAGCTCCCGGCGGAAGAGACCGACCAGACGTCGGTGAACTGGTGGTCAAACTCATAGCTGTAAATCTGCTGGCGGCGCTGATAGCCATCTCCCGGATCGCCTTCGTTGGTGCTGGGGGAGAGCTTACGGCCATTGTGCGCGTAGCGGGTGCCGTCCAGCGGCAAAGAGCCGTGGTAGCCGCCGGAAGGATCTTTTTGCAGATAGGCGCGCAGCAGCAGCGAGGTGTCGCTGTCCGGCTGCCACAGCAGGGAAGGCGAAATCGCGTAGCGCTCTTCGCGGGTATGGTCATACTGCGTGTCGCTGCTGCGGGTCATCCCGATCAGCCGCCATGCCCACTGGTCATTGATGGCGTCGGTGTAATCGAAGGCCGCGCCTTTGGTATTTTGCGTGCCGCCGGTCAGGCGGATGTGGCCCTGCTGACTGAACTGCGGACGTTTGGAAGTCAGGTTGACCACGCCGCCCGGCACGCTCTGCCCGTAGAGCGCGGAGGAGGGGCCGCGGATCACATCCACGCGTTCGATAAACCACGGGTCGATTTGCAGTACGTTATGGCTGCCGCCGTCGCTCATCAGGCGCATGCCGTCGAGGAACAGGTTATCGACGTCGCCGCCGTGGTAGCCGCGCAGGGAGATGGCGTCGAACCGGGTGGCGCCGCCGCCGAAGCTGGAGTAGACCCCCGGGGTATATTCCAGCGCCTGGCTGATGGTATTCGCCCCCTGATCCGCCATCTGCTGGCGGGTGACCACCGACACCGACTGGGCGGTAGTGATTAACGGCTGGTCGGTTTTCGTCGCCCCGAGCGAGGTGCTGGCGCTGTAGCCCTCCGTCGGCGCGCTGGCGGACGCCGGCGGGGTGGCAGTGACCACCACCGTCTCTTCGGCTTGCGCGGTGAAGGGGAGTGTGACCGCAAGGGCATACAGCAGCCCCGGGCGTTTTCGAGAAATAGCCACGTTCATAAGATCATCCTGAACCAACGCGGTCTGGTACTCCTGTACGCCGCCGCGTGAAAAACGAATCTGTCATTATTCGTTAAAAAGTAATGCGAATTATTATTGTTTGTATTTGTGCGATCAAGCGAAAAGGTGACCTGTTCAACGCGAGGGGGTGGGGAAGTGTTTCCCGCGAGCCGCAGAATGGGTCTGCACGGGACGGTAGTACCAGGGAGACCGCTTCCCCCTACCGATTTTGGTAGGGGGCGGCAAAGCGTCAGGAGCCGGTCTTTTGCGGTTCCGCAGGGGCGGGGTCGTTAGCCGCGGGCGCCGCAACAGGTTTGTCCTGCGGTGAAGGGGTTGTCGCCGGACGGGTAGCGGGCAGCGCATCGCAGGGTTTCTCCTGCGGGCAGATCAGATCCAACATCTTCAGGGTGACGCCGTTGGTCCAGCCAAAGCCGTCCTGCAGCGGATATTCCCCGCCGCCGCCGCCGGTGCCGGTCGAACTCACGTCATACTTCTCCACCAGCTTTTGCTTACTGTCATAGGTATGCTGCACGTTGGTCAGGAAGCGCCAGGTGACCTCCATGGCGATCTTCTGCTGACCATAGTTTTGCAGCCCCTCGACCGCCACCCACTGCAGCGGCGCCCAGCCGTTGGGGGCGTCCCACTGCTGGCCGCTGTTGACGGTGGTGGTGGTCAGCCCGCCGGGTTTAAGCAGGCGCGACTCGGCGGCGGCGGCCACTTTCGTCGCCCGCTCGCGTGACGCGGCATTGACGTACAGCGGGAACAGCGCCGCCGCGGTCAGTTGATTGCGCACCTTGTGGGTTTTCAGATCGTAGTCGGCGTACCATCCCTCTTTATCATTCCACAGGTATTTCTCGATGGCCTGCTGGCGGGCGTTAGCCAGCGCATCGTACTGCGTAGCGCCAGCGCTGTCCCCGGATGCCTTGCTGGCGCGGGCGAGGGTTTTCTCCAGATGGAACATCAGGGCATTGAGATCGACCGGGACAATCGAGGTGGTGCGAATGGTGGCGAGCTGCTGCGGATTGTCCATCCAGCGGGAGCTGAAATCCCAGCCGGAGGCGGCGGCGGAGCGCAGGTCGCGATAGATCTCGGTTGCCGGACGATTCGGGTTGCTTTTGGCGGTTTTGACGTCGTCAAGCCAGGACTCGGGACGCGGGGTGTCGCTATCGTCCCAGTAGCGGTTGAGCAGCGCGCCGTCCGCCATCCGCACCGCCCGTTTGTCGGCGCTGCCGGGAGCCAGCGCGTCCGCTCCGGCCATCCAGTAGCGATACTCTTTCTCCAGCTGCGGCTGGTAGGTTTTCAGCACCTGGTCGCCATCATGCGTCGCCAGCAGGCTCACCATAAAGGAGAAGAAGGGGGGCTGCGAACGGCTGAGATAATAGGTGCGGTTGCCGTTGGGGATATGGCCCCAGGCGTCAATTTCTGCGGCGAAGTTGGCGACCATATCCTCGACTTTATCCCAGTGACCGCTTTCGGCAAGACCCAGCATCGTGAAATAGCTGTCCCAGTAATAGACTTCGCGGAAACGTCCTCCGGGCACCACGTAGGGCTTAGGCAGCGGCAGCAGCGAGTCCCATTTTTCCACCTCGACGGTGCTGCGGGTCAGGACCGGCCACAGGCCATCGATATGTTGACGCAGAGTTTGCCCTTTGGGCGGCACATAGGTGTCGTTCTCTTTCGGCAGCGTGAAGTTCAGTTCGACGAAGTGGCGCAGGTCGAAGCTGGCCTGGTTTTTTTGCATCCGGTAATCGGCAAGGATCATCAGCGGATCGCTGTTAGGGATAGCGTCGGCGAAGGTTTTCTGATCGGCAAACAGCTTCGCGCTCTGGACATCATTGAACAGCGGGCCCAGCAGAATATCCGGCGAGGGGGGCGGCGCGGTTTTGCCGTCTTCCGCCTGAGCGTTCAGGCTCATCAGGGCGATCAGAGCGCCGCCGATCGCCAGGCGCAGGGAACAGGGCAAAGCAGCGGGACGACGTGCATCAGTACTCGTCATGGGGAGTTCTCCTTATCATTATCGACTGCGGGCCACGACGTTTGGCCATCCAAAAACCTTAGACGAATATCTGCCGCTGCGCGTGTCAGGGGTAACATTTTGCGCGAAAACAGAGGATTTACCTGCCAGGTCTCCTGAGACCGCCGCGGGCTGGGCCGCCTGGCTGAGGGCGCTGGCGTCCACGATGGCGCAAAAAACGTCGCCCTGCCTCACGACGGTGCAGCCGCCGCCGGGCGCGGGCGGCTGTTTTGGCGTTTTTTTGCACAACCAGACGGCGGGGCTGAACCGATTTGCACAACGCCGCGGCGGCAGAGGACCTGGCATAATTAATGCTTATCTCTTAGCGGGATTACCACAAAGTGAGTACAACCGGAGGGGATAGCCATGATTAAAATTACGCTACCTGACGGGCATTATTATGACGAGATGCTGACCGCGCAGGGTGAACAGCGGCCGCACTATAATGCCTGGTGGCAATGGTTTCGCAACACCGATCAATTCTCTATCCGGCAGAAAAAAGCGCAAGCGGAACTGCTTTTTCACCGTATCGGCATCACCTTTAACGTTTACGGCGAGGATGAGGGGACCGAGCGGCTGATCCCGTTTGACAGCGTGCCGCGGATCATACCTGCCGGGGAGTGGCAGCGCATTGACCGCGGCATACGCCAGCGGGTGAAAGCGCTGAACGCCTTCCTCTATGACATCTATCATGAGCAGAATATCCTGCGCGCGGGGCTGATCCCGGCCGAGCAGGTGCTGGCCAACGAGCAGTATCAGCCGTGCATGCAGGGCATCAACCTGCCAAACAACACCTATGCCCATATCACCGGCGTCGATATGGTGCGCAATAACGACGGTCAGTACTACGTGCTGGAGGATAATCTGCGCACGCCGTCCGGCGTCTCCTACATGCTCGAAAACCGTAAGATGATGATGCGCCTCTATCCGGAGATGTTCGAGCAGCATCACATTGCGCCGGTGGAGCGCTACCCGAGCTACCTCCTGCAGACCCTGCGCGAAAGCTCGCTGGTGGATGATCCCTGCGTCGTGGTGATGACCCCGGGTCGCTTCAACAGCGCCTACTTCGAGCACAGCTTCCTGGCGCAGCAGATGGGGGTCGAGCTGGTGGAGAGCGCCGATCTGTTTATTAAAAACGGCGCGGTGTATATGCGCACCACCGAGGGGCCGCGGCGGGTGGATGTGATTTATCGCCGCATCGACGACGCCTGGCTCGACCCGCTGGCCTTCCGCGCCGATTCGATGCTCGGCGTCCCGGGGCTGCTGTCCGTCTATCGCGCCGGCGGCGTAGTGCTGGCCAACGCCATCGGCACCGGGGTGGCTGACGACAAATCAATCTATCCGTACGTCCCGGAGATGATCCGCTTTTACCTCGGCGAACAACCGATCCTCAGCAATATCCCCACCTGGCAGTGCCGGAAAGCGGAGGACCTGCGCTACGTGCTGAGCAATCTCGAGCTGATGGTGGTCAAGGAGGTCCATGGCGCCGGGGGCTACGGCATGCTGGTTGGCCCGCGTTCGACTAAAGAGGAGCGGGAGGCCTTCCGCCAGCGCCTGCTGGCCAATCCGGCCAACTATATCGCCCAGGACACCCTCGCGCTGTCGACCTGCCCCACCTTCGTTGATGAAGGGCTGTCGCCGCGGCATATCGATTTACGGCCCTACGTGCTGTCCGGGCAGGAGATGCGGCTGGTGCCCGGCGGCCTGACCCGCGTGGCGCTGACCGAAGGGTCGCTGGTGGTCAACTCGTCGCAGGGCGGCGGAACCAAGGATACCTGGGTGATGGAGGATGACGCATCATGCTAAGTCGTACGGCGAGTGAACTGTTCTGGATGGCCCGCTATCTCGAGCGGGCGGAGAGCTACGCCCGGGTGCTGGACGTGACCTGGAAATTATCGATGATCCCCCGTCACAGCCAGCAGTCGCGGGATCTGGCGCTGCCGCTGAATTTGTCGATGACCCACGAGTTGTTTCAGGCGCGCCATGCCCGCTTTACCATGAGCAATCTGCTCAACTTTTTTGCCCTTGATGGCAACAACCCCTGCAGTATTTACAGCTGCGTGGAGATGGCGTGGAACAACGCGCACGCGGTGCGCGGCAGTTTGTCGGCCGAAGTGTGGGAGAGCATCAATGCCGCCCGCATTGAGCTGCGAAGCCTGCGCCAGCAGGGGCTGGGCGAGCTGGGGAGCGATGGCTTTTTTGAGTGGGTGAAAGAGCGGGTGCATCTGTTTCGCGGAGCGGTGATAGGCACGCTGCTGCGCAACGACGCGCTGAGCTTTATCGGTATCGGCACCCTGATTGAGCGCGCCTTCGCCACCACCCAGCTGCTGCTGATTAAGGATCAACAGCTGACCAACGATCCGGACCCGGTGCGGGAATACTACCGGCTGGATACCCTGCTCAATGCGGTCAGCGCCCGCGAAGCCTACAACAGCCTCTACCGCCAGCCGGTCAGTCGCGAAACGGTGATGGAGCTGCTGATCCTGCGCAACGATATTCCGCGTTCGCTGCGCGCCAGCATTGCCGATCTGGTGGGCGAGCTGGAGAAGATCGCTAACGACCGCTCCTATCAACCGCTGCGCCTCGCCCATCAGCTTAATGTTGATCTGCGCTTCAGCACCCGTGACGACCTGGCGCAGGCGGACCTGCAGACCACCCTTAACGGGCTGCTGGCGAGAATTAACGCGCTGTCCGACAGCATCAGACAAACCTACCTGGAGGCCTTATGAAACTGGTCATCGATCATCTCACCCGCTATGGCTACGATGAAGAAGTGAAGTTTTCCACCCAGTATCTGCGCCTGACGCCGCGCAGTACCGCCCGGCAGACGATCACCGCCTGGACGCTGACCCTGCCGGACGGCGCGGCGGTGACCACTACCGACGGCTGGGGCAATGTGCTGCATGTGCTGACGCTGGATAACCCGCACAAGGAGATCACCATCCGCGCCAGCGGGATTGTCGATATCGCCGACGAAGGGGAGGAGACGCGTGATGAAGAGGCCGAGCTGCTGTCGCCGCTGGTTTTTCTGCGCTGTACGCCGCTAACCCGCGCCGATACGGCGATCCGTGAGTTTGCCCAGCGCCTCTATCGTCCCGATGCGGCGGAAGAGAGTCTGAATCAACTGATGGCGGATCTGCTGTTAAGAATGCCATACTCCCCCGGCGCGACCCAGGTGCAGGACTCCGCCGCCGACGCCTTCGCCCGCGCGAAGGGGGTGTGCCAGGATCATACCCATGTTTTTCTCGCCTGCTGCCGCGCGCTGGAGATCCCGGCGCGCTACGTCAGCGGCTATGTCTACAGCGATAACGCCCAGCATGTGGCGATGCATGCCTGGGCGGAAGTCTGGCTCGACGGCCGCTGGCTGTCGTTTGATATCACCAATAATACCCGTCGCCTGAATCAGCATTTACGGCTGGCGACCGGGCTGGATTATCTCGACGCCTGCCCGGTACGGGGCACCCGGCTGGGCGGCGGCGGGGAGATTATGTTAACTAACGCTGAAGTGCGCGAACACAGCCAGCAGGCGCAGCAGCAATAATACGGGAATAACCGCAATGACCTACTGTGTGGCCATGTGCCTGGCGGATGGACTGGTGTTTGCTTCCGACTCCCGCACCAATGCGGGCGTCGACCATATTGCCACTTTTAAAAAGCTGCACGTTTTCCATCAGGAGGGGGAACGGGTGCTGGTGCTGCAATCCGCCGGCAATCTGGCCACCACCCAGAGCGTGATAAGCCTGCTCAGCGCGCGCATCCGTACCCAGCAGGAGCCGAATCTGATGCAGGTCACTTCCCTCTACGACGCCGCGATGCTGATCGGTAAAACGCTGCTGGAGGTGATCCAGCGCGACAGCAGCAACCAGCAGACCTGCAGTAACACCAACTTCAACTGCAACCTGCTGCTTGGCGGCCAGATCGCCGGCGAAACCCATCGTCTGTTCCATATTTATCCGGAGGGCAATTTTATTGAAGCCACCCGCGACACGCCTTATTTCCAGATTGGCGAAAGCAAATACGGCAAACCGATCATCGATCGGGTGCTGACCATCGACACGCCGCTGGAGCAGGCGATGTGCTGCGCGTTGATCTCCATTGACTCGACGCTGCGCAGTAATCTGTCCGTCGGCCTGCCGCTGGATACGCTGCTCTACCGCAGCGGCAGCTTCAGCAGTGCCGGGCAGCATCGCATCACCGACAGCGATCCCTACTTCAACCGCATTCGCAAGGCGTGGTCCGAAGGGCTGTTGCACACCTTCCAGACTCTGCCGACCTGGACGCCAGCGGAGCGGGAAGAGGAGTAGTCGCTGTGACGCTCCGCCGGTATCGTCGGCGAGAAGGCGGGTAAGGCGCTGGAGTCCTTAAGTATCCTCGACCTGGCGGTAAAATTTCAGCAATAGCGGTAAATAAATTAACGACAGGCCGCAGGGATCGTAGGCCGGGCAAGGCGTCGCCGCCGCCCGGCACAAAAGCGGCGCCGCTGTCCTTGTCCGGCGGCGCTGCGCCTGCACCGGCCTGGATGGCCCGGGGAGGGGTTATCCCGTAGGCCCGGCAAGCGCAGCGCCGCCGGGCGATGGACCTGTTTAAACACCGCCAACCTGTTGCGCCATGGACGGTATTCTCTTTGCCCTGTTGAACACAAACGCGCTTTTTGGCAAAGCTAAGTCAATTAAATACTTTGTTATTTAACGTGTTATCTCACATCTTCGGTGGGAATGAGGCAACACGGCAAGGTATCGGAAGTGACGGAAAAGAAGACGGCTGTCTATGTGGATGACCAACAGCGCATCCTGATCCGCCAGCTGGCGCGCAGCTGGCTGTGGCGCAGCGAGCTGCCGACCTGGCTGCTGATTGTGACGGTTTACGGCGGCTGGTTTGCCTGCGTGGCGGGCTGGCGGACGCTGGGACTGTTTCCGGCCACGCTGCTGTTGATCTGGTTTACCGCCTGGTATATGTCCTTACAGCATGAGCTGATCCATGGGCATCCCACCCGGCTGGCATGGTTTAACCAGCTGTTGGGGACGCTGCCGCTGGCGGTCTGGTATCCCTATGGCGTCTACCGCGACAGCCACCTGGCGCACCATCGCAACCATCTGCTGACGCACCCTGAGGATGACCCCGAATCGTACTACGTAACGGCGGAAAGCTGGCAGCGCTTCTCAGCCTGGCAGCGCCGCCTTATCCACCTGCGCAACACCTTCTGGGGGCGTCTGCTGCTGGCGCCGATGATGGATATTATTCACACCCTGAACAGCGCGCTGTGGGCTTTCCGCGAGGGCGACCGCCGCGCTATCGCCATGTGGAGTCTGCATCTGTTGCTGCTGACGGGTCTGCTGACCTGGATGGCGGCGCAGGGTTTTTCTCCGCTGTGGTTTGTGCTGGCGGTGAGCTACCCGGCGCTGGCCCTGACCAAAGTACGCTCTTTTCTCGAACACCGCGCCGCGGATGACCCGCTGGCCCGCTCGGTGATCAACGAGGCCGGGCTCCCCTGGCGGGTGCTGTTCCTCAATCTCAACTACCATGCGGTGCATCATGATCTGCCAGGGGTCCCCTGGTACGCTTTACGTCAACTGTATCTGCATCGCCAGGCGGCGTATCTGCAGCGTAATCAGGGGTTCCTGGTGCGCGGGTACGGCGAGTGGCGACGCCATTTTAGCCGCCGGGCGGTGGCGGTGAACGCCCATCCGGGCTTTGGCGAGCAGGCGCAGGCGGGAGGAGAATATGGCTGAACGCATGACTTTTCCGATGTATGCCATCCACCGTCAACAGACCCAGGCCCTGTGGCAGGCGGTGCAGTCGCTGCTGGACGAACGCGGCGTGATGGTGGCGGGGGACCCTCCGGCGGCTGACCCCGGGGATCTGCTGGCTCACTGGCGCCAGCCGACGCTGTTGCTGAGCCAGACCTGTGGCTACCCGCTGGTGACCCAATTGCCTGAGGTGCAGACGGTGGGCTGCTTCCACTACGCTGCACCCGGTTGCGAAGGGCGCCGCTATCGCAGCCTGCTGGTGGTCCGCGAAGCGGATAGTCACCGGATGCTGGGGGACTTTTTTGGCCGTCGGGCGGTGTGCAATGCCGAGCACTCGCAGTCCGGCTACAACGTACTGCGTAAAATGGTCGCGCCGCTCTCCCGGGAGGGGCGTTTTTTTTCAGCGGTGATGTTCAGCGGCAGCCATCGGCAATCGCTGCGCGAACTGCAGCAGGAAAACGCCGATATCGCCGCCATCGACTGCGTGACCTACGCTCTGCTGCAGCGCCATCAGCCGCAGGCTCTGGCTGGCCTGGTGGCGATCGGCTGGAGCCCGGCCGCGCCAGGGCTGCCGCTGATCACCGCCGGCGCCACCCCGGCGGCAACGCTGAATAGCCTGCGCGAGGCGCTCCAGCAGCTGGTAAGCGATGATCGCTATCGTTCCCTGTGCGACGCCTTGCTGATCTGCGGCTATAGCGATATGTCGCGGGAGGCCTATGCGCCGCTGCTGGCGTGGCGGGATGAGGCCGCGGCGCTGGGGGTCAGCCAGCTATAGGCGAAATGCCCGGGCCAGCGATCTGCGCCGGGGCGGGCTATAGCGGCTGGTCCCACGGCTGGGCGCTGAGATCCATTCGCAGATAGGAAGAGAGCAGGTCGACAGCCAGCTGGTCGCTCATCAGCTGCTCGTTAAGCTGCTGGCGCAGCCGCGGGATCATCTCTTCACGATAGGCCGGGTCGTTGTTTTATGGATTTGTGATCGGCAACACAAATGACTCTCCAATGGCCGTCGTAAAAGATAAATTACCAGGGTTGATTTTAATCAAAGTATGACCAACTGCGCTATGGCGGAAAAAAGATCGCTGCCTATCGCGACCCAAAAGAAAAATTGTGAATTTAATGTTTCTTTGGTGTAAATAATGACCGTGCATTTTCCCCAACCGCCGGGGATAAAATGTGATGCCCGACCGGCTTGTCGTTAAATAATGGCGTTTATTACGTCTGCTTTTTATTCTTTACAGCATTAATTTAATTTTCGGCTTTCTTCTCAACCTGATAGCGCGGGTCGAATAACGTACAAAAGACGTATTTTTTATCGCCATTTCGCCGTCGATGTTATCGCCATCAATTATTTTTATCCCCGCATTCGGCCACGGCAAAAGGCGCGCAAATAGCGTTCATGATGCTTGTAATGTATTGATTTTAATTTGCTTATTCTGGCTCGTGGATCCTGCTTATCCGCCGCGGCGGAGCCTTTGTGAGAGCTCTCACATAACCCGGCAATTGCGATTTGTTACACTTTCCGCCGTCAACAAAGGAATGAAAGTGAGACGCGATGAATACTTTTTCTCTGCCTAAAACACAGCATCTGGTAGTTTTCCAGGAAGTGATCCGCAGCGGGTCAATCGGGGCCGGAGCAAAAGCGTTAGGACTCACTCAGCCGGCGGTCAGTAAAATTATTGGCGACATGGAGAGTTATTTTGGTAGCGAATTAATCGTCCGGCGAAATACCGGCGTCTCGCTCACCGAGGCCGGGCAGGTATTTCTCAACTGGTCAGAAGCGATCACCCGTGAAATGAAAAATATGGTCAATGAAATGAATGCTCTGACCAACAGCGCGGTGGTGGATGTCTCCTTTGGTTTCCCTTCGCTGGTCGGGTTTACCTTTATGTCGGAGATGGTGCATCAGTTTAAAATGACTTTCCCCAAGGCGCGGGTCTCGATGTATGAGGCGCAGCTCTCCGCCTTTTTGCCGGCAATCCGCGACGGGCGCCTCGACTTCGCCATCGGGACGCTGAGCGATGAGATGAAACTGCAGGACCTGCACGTCGAGCCGCTGTTTGAGTCTGAGTTTGTGCTGGTGGCGAACCGGGCGCGGATCGGCAACGGCACCGTCCGCCTGGCCTCGCTCCAGCACGAGCAGTGGGTGCTGCCGGAGACCAATATGGGCTACTACAGCGAACTGCTGACCACCCTGCAGCGCAGCGGTATCCGCCGTGAAAATATCGTTAATACCGATTCGGTGGTGACGATCTATAACCTGGTGCTCAATGCCGATTTTCTGACGGTGATCCCCTGCGACATGACCACGCCGTTTGGCTCGAGCCAGTTTGTCACCATCCCCATTAAAGAGGCCTTGCCGGTGGCGCGCTATGCGGCGGTATGGTCGAAAAATTACCGGTTAAAAACCGCCGCGGCGTCGCTGGTGGAGATGGCGAAACACTATTCCTCGGGGCAGGGCAACCGCCACTGGCAGCCATTACAAATTATTGCGTAACTGAAAGTCGTTAAATAATCCAACACACGTCCTCGCTGTTATCAGCAGGATGACGCCCGGTCATTGACTTTATATTAAGATACAGAGGCCATAATGCATATTACCTACGATCTTCCGGTATCTATTGACGATATTCTCGAAGCGAAACAACGCCTCGCGGGAAAAATATATAAAACAGGCATGCCCCGTTCGAATTATTTTAGCGAGCGCTGCCAGGGCGAAATATTTCTTAAATTCGAAAATATGCAGCGCACGGGTTCATTTAAAATTCGCGGCGCCTTTAATAAACTGTGCGGTTTAACCGCGGCGGAAAAACGCAAAGGGGTGGTGGCCTGCTCAGCGGGCAACCACGCCCAGGGCGTCTCGCTCTCCTGCGCCATGCTAGGCATTGACGGGAAAGTAGTGATGCCGAAAGGGGCGCCGAAATCGAAAGTTGCCGCCACCTGTGATTATTCGGCGGAAGTGGTGCTACATGGCGATAACTTTAACGATACCCTCGCCAAAGCCAGCGATATTGTTGAACTTGAGGGCCGCATTTTTATTCCCCCCTATGACGACCCGCAGGTTATCGCCGGGCAGGGGACGATTGGACTCGAAATATTAGAAGATCTGTATGACGTGGATAATGTCATCGTGCCCATTGGCGGCGGCGGCTTAATTGCCGGTATCGCGATTGCGATTAAATCCATTAACCCGACAATCCGCATTATCGGCGTGCAGTCGGAGAATGTTCACGGCATGGCCGCCTCCTGGTATGCCGGGGAAATCACCAGCCATCGCCACGCCGGCACCTTAGCCGATGGTTGCGACGTCGCCCGCCCGGGGAAACTGACCTATGAAATCGCCCGCCAGCTGGTGGATGACATCGTCCTGGTGAGTGAGGACGACATTCGCCAGAGCATGGTCGCCTTAATTCAGCGCAATAAAGTGATCACCGAAGGGGCCGGGGCGTTAGCCTGCGCCGCGTTATTAAGCGGCAAACTCGACAGCTATATCCAGAACCGCAAAACGGTCAGCCTGATTTCCGGGGGCAATATCGATCTCTCCCGGGTATCGCAAATTACCGGTTTTGTTGACGCTTAATTCAATACATAAGTGAGGACAGGATATGAGTACGACTGAGAGCATTGCATCCAGCCAGACAAGCCTTTCGTCCTGGCGTAAATCTGACACCACCTGGACCCTGGGCCTGTTTGGCACCGCTATCGGCGCCGGGGTGCTGTTTTTCCCGATCCGCGCCGGCTTCGGCGGGCTGATCCCGATCCTGGTGATGCTGGTGCTGGCCTATCCCATCGCCTTTTATTGCCATCGGGCCCTGGCCCGGCTATGCCTGTCGGGGGCTAACCCCTCCGGCAATATCACCGAAACGGTGGAAGAGCATTTTGGCAAAACCGGCGGGGTGGTGATCACCTTTCTGTACTTCTTCGCCATCTGCCCACTGCTGTGGATTTATGGCGTCACGATCACCAATACCTTTATGACTTTCTGGGAGAACCAGCTGCAGATGCCGGCTCTCAACCGCGGGGTGGTGGCGCTGCTCCTGCTGCTGCTGATGGCGTTTGTCATCTGGTTTGGTAAAGACCTGATGGTCAAGGTGATGAGCTATCTGGTGTGGCCGTTTATCGCCAGCCTGGTGGTGATCTCCCTGTCCCTGATCCCCTACTGGAATAGCGCGGTGATTGACCAGGTCAACCTCAGCGATATCGCCTTAACCGGTCACGACGGCATTCTGGTGACGGTATGGCTGGGCATCTCCATCATGGTGTTCTCCTTCAACTTCTCGCCGATCGTCTCCTCGTTTGTGGTCTCCAAACGCGAAGAGTATGAAGCGCAGTTTGGCCGCGAGTATACCGAACGCAAATGCTCACAGATCATCTCCCGGGCCAGCATGCTGATGGTGGCGGTGGTGATGTTCTTCGCCTTCAGCTGCCTGTTTACCCTCTCACCGCAGAACATGGCGGACGCCAAGGCGCAGAATATCCCGGTGCTCTCCTATCTGGCGAACCACTTTGCCTCGATGTCGGGCACCAAATCCACCTTTGCCACCCTGCTGGAGTATGGCGCGTCGATCATCGCCCTGGTGGCCATCTTCAAATCGTTTTTCGGCCACTATCTCGGCACGCTCGAAGGGCTGAACGGTCTGATCCTGCGCTTTGGCTATAAAGGGGATAAAACCCGGGTCTCCAGCGGCAAGCTCAATACCCTGAGCATGGTGTTCATCATGGGCTCGACCTGGGTGGTGGCGTATGCCAACCCCAATATCCTCGACCTGATTGAGGCCATGGGCGCGCCGATTATCGCCTCGCTGCTGTGCCTGCTGCCGATGTACGCCATTCGTAAAGCGCCTTCGCTGGCCAAATACCGTGGCCGTCTCGACAACCTCTTTGTGACCGCTATCGGTCTGCTGACCATCCTCAACATTGCTTACAAACTGTTCTAATCCGGCTCAGGCCACGCGGAGTACAACATGACTGAATTTCCGGTAGTACTGGTGATTAACTGCGGCTCGTCGTCAATCAAATTTTCCGTCCTGGACGCCGCCAGCTGCGACTGCCTGCTCAACGGCGTGGCCGAGGGCATCAACGCGGAACGGGCGTCTCTCTCGCTCAACGGCGGCGAGCCGGTGGCGCTGGCGCAGCGCGGCTACGAAGGCGCCCTGCAGGCGATTGCCGGGGCATTAGCCCAACGCGACCTCATCGACAGCGTGGCCCTGATTGGCCACCGCGTCGCCCACGGCGGCGACCTGTTCACCGAGTCGGTCATTATTAGCGAGGAGGTTATCAATAACATTCGCCAGGTATCGTCCCTGGCCCCGCTGCATAACTACGCCAGTCTCAGCGGCATCGCCTCGGCGCAGCGGCTGTTCCCGGAGGTGATGCAGGTGGCGGTCTTTGATACCAGCTTTCACCAGACCCTGGCCCCGGAAGCTTTTCTCTATGGTCTGCCGTGGGAGTATTACCAGAATCTCGGGGTACGCCGCTACGGTTTCCACGGCACCTCGCACCGCTATGTGTCCCAGCGCGCCCTGGCGCTGCTCGGGTTGCCGGAGCAGGAGAGCGGCCTGGTGATCGCCCACCTGGGCAATGGCGCCTCGATCTGCGCGGTGCGTAACGGCCGCAGCGTGGACACCTCGATGGGGATGACGCCGCTGGAGGGGCTGATGATGGGCACCCGCAGCGGTGATGTCGACTTCGGCGCCATGGCGTGGATTGCCGGGGAAACCCGGCAGACCCTCAGCGACCTGGAGCGGGTAGCCAACACCGCCTCCGGCCTGCTGGGGATCTCCGGTCTTTCCTCCGACCTGCGGGTGCTGGAGCAGGCGTGGCATGAGGGCCATGCACGCGCCCGCCTGGCGATTAAAACCTTTGTCCATCGTATCGCCCGCCATATTGCCGGCCACGCCGCGGCGCTGCAGCGTCTCGACGGCATTATTTTCACCGGCGGGATTGGCGAGAACTCGGTGCTGATCCGTCGGCTGGTGAGCGAGCGGCTGGCGGTCTTTGGCCTTGCGATGGACGCCGCCCGCAATCAGCAGCCCAATTCGGCCGGCGAGCGCCTGATCTCCGCCGACGGCAGCCGGGTGCGCTGCGCGGTTATTCCTACCAATGAAGAGCGCATGATTGCCCTCGATGCGATCCGCTTAGGCCGGATCCACACCGCGGCGGCGCTGGCCTGACTTTTTATTCTGTAGAGAGACGATGTTCATGAAAGTAGATATCGATACCCAGGATGTACGATACGCCGACGCCTGGCTGGGCTTTCGCGGTACGGCGTGGCAAACGCAGAACGACGTTCGCGACTTTATTCAGCATAACTACACCCCTTACGAGGGCGATGAGTCTTTCCTCGCTAACGCGACGCCAGCGACCACCGCCCTCTGGGAGCAGGTGATGGCCGGGATCCGCGTCGAGAACGCCACCCATGCGCCGGTGGATTTCGACACCAATGTCGCCACCTCCATCACCGCCCACGCGGCGGGCTATATCAACCAGCCGCTGGAAAAGATCGTCGGCCTGCAAACGGACCAGCCGCTGAAGCGCGCCCTGCATCCTTTTGGCGGCATCAAGATGATCAAAAGCGCCTTCGAGGCCTATGGTCGCGAAATGGATCCTGACTTTGAGTATCAGTTTACGGCGCTGCGTAAGACCCACAATCAGGGCGTTTTTGACGTCTATTCCCCGGATATGCTGCGCTGCCGTAAATCCGGGGTGCTGACCGGGCTACCGGACGGCTATGGCCGCGGACGGATCATCGGCGATTACCGCCGCGTGGCGCTGTACGGCATTCGCTATCTGGTCCGCGAACGTGAGCTGCAGTTTGCCGACCTGCAGCCGGCCCTTGAGCGCGGCGAGGCGCTGGAGGCCACCCTGCGCCTGCGCGAAGAGCTGGCCGAACAGCGGCGCGCGCTGCTGCAGATGCAGGAGATGGCGGCCCGCCTCGGCTGCGATATCTCTCTCCCGGCGCGCACTGCCCGGGAGGCGGTGCAGTGGCTCTACTTCGCCTACCTGGCGGCGGTGAAGTCGCAGAACGGCGGCGCCATGTCGCTGGGGCGCACGGCCACCTTCCTCGACATCTATATCGAACGCGATCTGCGCGCCGGTTTATTGAATGAGGAGCAGGCCCAGGAGCTCATTGATCACTTCATCATGAAGATCCGCATGGTGCGTTTCCTGCGCACCCCGGAATTTGATTCGCTGTTCTCCGGGGATCCCATCTGGGCGACGGAGGTGCTGGGCGGCATGGGGCTGGATGGTCGCACCCTGGTCAGCAAAACCACCTTCCGCTATCTGCATACTCTGCATACCATGGGCCCGGCGCCGGAGCCGAACCTGACCGTGCTCTGGTCGCAAGCGCTGCCGGCGGCGTTTAAAAAATATGCCGCCCGGGTCTCTATCGCCACCTCGTCGCTGCAGTATGAGAACGACGATCTGATGCGCAGCGATTTTCACAGCGACGACTACGCCATCGCCTGCTGCGTCAGCCCGATGGTGATCGGCAAGCAGATGCAGTTCTTCGGCGCCCGCGCCAATCTCGCCAAAACGCTGCTCTACGCGATTAACGGCGGGGTGGATGAGAAACTGAAGATTCAGGTGGGGCCGAAAACCGCACCGTTGCGCGATGAGGTGCTGGACTACGACACCGTGATGGCCAGCCTCGACCACTTTATGGACTGGCTGGCGGTGCAGTACATCAGCGCGCTGAACATCATCCATTGCATGCATGATAAGTACAGCTACGAGGCGGCGCTGATGGCCCTGCACGACCGCGACGTCTACCGCACGATGGCCTGCGGCATCGCCGGCCTGTCGGTGGCAGCGGATTCGTTGTCGGCGATAAAGTACGCCCGGGTGAAGCCGGTGCGCGATCACCACGGGCTGGCGGTGGACTTTGTCATTGAAGGCGACTATCCGCAGTACGGCAACAACGACGATCGGGTTGATGCCATCGCCTGCGACCTGGTGGAGCGCTTTATGCGCAAAATTCAGGCGCTCCCCACCTGGCGTCAGGCGGTGCCGACCCAGTCGATCCTGACCATCACCTCCAACGTGGTATACGGCCAGAAAACCGGCAACACCCCGGACGGACGTCGGGCGGGGACGCCGTTCGCTCCGGGGGCCAATCCGATGCATGGCCGCGACCGGAAAGGGGCGGTGGCGTCGCTGACCTCGGTGGCGAAACTGCCGTTTACCTACGCCAAAGATGGCATCTCGTATACCTTCTCCATCGTGCCGGCGGCGCTCGGCAAAGCCCCGTCAGCGCAGGAAAACAACCTGGTGGGCCTGCTGGACGGCTACTTCCACCACGAGGAGACGGTGGAGGGGGGACAGCATCTCAACGTCAATGTGCTGAACCGGGAAAAGCTGCTCGATGCGATAGAACACCCGGAGCAGTATCCGAATCTGACGATCCGCGTCTCCGGCTATGCGGTCCGCTTTAACGCGCTGACCCGCGAACAGCAGCAGGATGTGATCTCCCGAACGTTCACCAGTCAACTCTGAGCGGCCACCGGGTCACAGGAGAGCCTTTAACGGGCTCTCCTGTTATCATCTTCACATTACCGCAACAAAATAATCACCACTGTTGATCATATTCGCATTTTTGCACCACGCTGGCGCGCAGCGACCGCTAACTGCATCTATGTTTAGCTCACGGGCCGGTACGGATACCGCGTTGTCCGGCTCGCCACGTGATGGCAACCGATCTCCTGACCTGAAAGGGAATGCGCCCTTGCCGGATGCGGCACGGGTTGCCGTCGCGTGCGTACCGACCGGGGCGACTGTTCTCCGGTGTTCCACTCCTTCCTGGCGGGATTTTTGCTTCTTCCACCCTGGCCGTCCTGGCGCTGCGCCAACGTCGGCACCACACGGTAAGTGATATTTTCTGCGTCATTCCATGACGCCAGGCTTTACATCGCTGAGGAATATCCGAATGTCTTTGAAACTGAAAACAATGACGCTTCATGTTGTGATAGCAGGTTGTATGAGCATGGCCTTTTACGCCCAGGCAGACGTGAAGATCGGCGTCGCCGGGCCCTTTACCGGCCCCAACGCCACCTACGGCGCCCAGTACTGGAAGGGAGCCTCGCAGGCGGTGGCCGATATCAATGCCGCCGGCGGCATCAAAGGCGAAAAGATTGTGCTGGTGCAGGGGGATGACGCGTGCGAACCGAAGCAGGCGGTGGCGGTGGCCAACCGGCTGGTGGATGAAGCGAAAGTCTCCGCCGTGGTGGGGCACTTTTGCTCTTCCTCAACGATGCCGGCCTCCGAGGTATATGACGAAGCCGGGATCCTGACCATTACCCCCGGCTCGACCAACCCGCAGATCACCGAGCGCGGCATGAAAGATCTCTTCCGCATGTGTGGTCGTGACGATCAGCAGGGGGCGATCGCCGCCAACTATATGCTGGACGTGCTGAAGGCGAAGAAAATCGCCGTGATCCACGATAAAGACACCTATGGTCAGGGGCTGGCCGATGCCACCCGCGCGGCGCTGGCGAAGCGGGGTACCAAAGAAGTGTTGTACGAAGGCCTTTCCCGCGGTGAAAAAGACTTTAACGCCCTGGTGACCAAGATCGGCGCCCTCAAGCCGGACGTGGTCTACTTTGGCGGCTGCCATCCGGAAGCGGGCCCGCTGGTGCGCCAGATGCGCGAGCAGGGGGTGCAGGCCAAATTCTTCTCCGGCGACTGTATCGTCACCGAGGAGCTGGTCACGGCCGCCGGCGGGCCGCAGTTCACCAACGGCGTGCTGATGACCTTTGGTCAGGATCCGCGCACCCTCCCGGACGGCAAAGCGGTGATCGAGAAGTTCCGCGCCAGCGGCTTTGAGCCGGAAGGTTATACCCTCTACGCCTACGCCTCCATTCAGGCTATCGCCGCGGCCTGGAACGCCGTCGGTACCGATAACGCCAAAGCCAGCGACTGGCTGAAGAGCCACGACGTCGAGACGGTGATGGGCAAGAAAGCCTGGGATGGCAAAGGCGACCTCAAGGTGTCCGACTACGTGGTCTATCAGTGGGACGACAAGGGCAAATATCACCAGCTCTGATCGGCCACGACCTGAGGACGCTCTGTCCTTTTGACTTGCGAATTGTCACATAACGGCGGTTGACCGGGAACGGAACCCGGCGGCCGTCTGCCTGGCGGCTGGAGGGGCTATGACGGCGTTTTTTCTGCAACAACTGATCAATGGGCTGACGCTGGGCGCGGTGTACGGCTTAATCGCCATCGGCTACACCATGGTGTATGGGATCATCGGCATGATCAACTTCGCCCACGGCGAGGTGTATATGGTCTCCGCCTACCTGTGCGCCATCGGCCTGGCGCTGCTCTCTTTCTTCGGGATCCACTCCTTTCCGCTGCTGATTTTCGCCACCCTGGTGTTCACCATCGTGGTCACCGGCGTATACGGCTGGGCGATCGAGCGCATCGCCTACCGGCCGCTGCGCAACTCGACGCGGCTGGCGCCGCTGATCTCGGCTATCGGGATGTCGCTGATCCTGCAGAACTATGTCCAGCTGAGCCAGGGGCCGAACCAGCAGGGGATCCCGACGCTGCTTAGCGGCGCGTTGCGCATGACGGTGGGCGATGGGGTGGTGCAGATCACCTGGACCAAGGTGTTTATTTTCGTCGCGGCGCTGGTGGGGATGCTTATCCTGACCTGGATTATTCAGTATACCCGGCTGGGGCGCATCTGCCGCGCCACCCAGCAGGACCGGCGCATGGCGGCGATCCTTGGCATCAATACCGACCGGGTGATCTCCCTGGTGTTTGTCATCGGCGCGGCGATGGCCGGTCTGGCCGGCGTGCTGGTGACCATGAACTACGGCACCTTCGACTTCTATATCGGATTTATTATCGGCATCAAAGCCTTCACCGCCGCGGTGCTGGGCGGGATCGGCTCGCTGCCTGGCGCGATGCTGGGTGGTCTGCTGCTTGGGGTGGCCGAAGCCCAGTTCGCCGGGCTGGTGAATTCGGATTACAAAGACGTCTTTTCCTTTGCGCTGCTGGTGGCGATCCTGATTTTTCGCCCGCAGGGGCTGCTGGGACGTCCGCTGGTGGCCAAGGTCTAAGGAGGCTTTATGGGTGAAATTACGCGCCAGCCTGCGCGGGCTATCCAAAACGCGCTGATCGACAGCGTACTGGCCGGCCTTTGCGCGTTAATTGTCTTTGGCCCGATCGTCGGCGTGGTGCTCAAAGGGTATGGTTTTACCCTCGCGCCTGCGCGGGTGGCGATTCTGGTGGCGGTGGTGATGGCCGGCAGGCTGGCGCTCAGTCTGCTGCTGCAGAGCCACAGGGGAAAAGCCTTTATTGCCCGCTTTGAGGGGGCGGATGACGGGGTGTACGTCCGGCCGCCGGGCTACCGCTCGCGGCTGCGCTGGATAATACCGCTGCTGGTGGGGCTGGCCATTGTCTTTCCGTTTCTCGCCACAAAATATCTGCTGACCGTGGCCATTCTTGGGCTGATCTACGTTCTGCTTGGCCTGGGGTTGAATATTGTGGTGGGCCTCGCGGGCCTGCTCGATCTGGGCTATGTGGCGTTTTACGCCATCGGCGCCTACGGCCTGGCGCTGGGCTACCAGTACCTGGGACTTGGCTTCTGGGCGATGCTGCCGCTGGGGGCGGTGATGGCGGCTCTCGCCGGGGCGTTGCTGGGCTTTCCGGTGCTGCGTATGCATGGCGACTATCTGGCCATCGTCACCCTCGGCTTTGGCGAAATTATCCGCCTGGTGCTCAACAACTGGGTGAGCTTCACCGGCGGCCCTAACGGCGTACCGGTGCCATCCCCCACGCTGTTTGGCCTCGAGTTTACCCGCCGGGCGAAAGATGGCGGCATCCCCATCCATGAGTTTTTCCACGTCAGCTACAACCCCAACCTGAAATTCATCTTTCTCTACGCCGTGCTGTGTCTGGTGGTGATGCTGGTGCTGCTGGTGAAGCATCGCCTGACGCGGATGCCCATCGGCCGCGCCTGGGAGGCGCTGCGCGAGGATGAGATCGCCTGTCGGGCGATGGGGCTCAATCACGTGCTGGTGAAGCTCTCGGCGTTTATGCTCGGCGCGTCGACGGCCGGCATCGCCGGGGTGTTCTTCGCCAGCTATCAGGGGTTTGTTAACCCGACGTCGTTCACCTTTTTTGAGTCGGCGCTGATCCTGGCGATTGTGGTGCTCGGGGGAATGGGCTCCACCCTGGGAGTGGTACTGGCGGCGTTTGTTCTGACGGTCACCCCGGAGCTGCTGCGCGGCTTTGACGAATATCGGGTGCTGCTGTTCGGCGTGCTGATGGTGATGATGATGATCTGGCGGCCGCGCGGCCTGGTGCGCACCAGCCGCAGCGGGGTTGCGTTGCGAAAAGGAGTCGCGCCATGACCGACAGCATCTTACGCGTTGAGCATCTGATGATGCATTTCGGCGGCATCAAAGCGCTGAATGATGTCAATCTGGAGGTGGAGCGGGGGTCGATCACCGCCCTGATAGGCCCCAACGGCGCGGGCAAGACCACGGTGTTTAACTGCCTGACCGGTTTTTATCGGGCGACGGGGGGCAGTATCGTGCTGCGGGCGCGGGAAAAGGTCACCGATGTCATTCAGGTGCTGGGGCAGAAGCTTCACCCGGACGATTTTCTCCACCCGGCGCAGCTGGGGAGGCGGATCTATTACAAGATGTTCGGTGGCACCCATCTGGTGAACCGCGCTGGCCTGGCGCGCACCTTCCAGAATATACGTTTATTCCGCGAGATGTCGGTGATCGAGAACCTGCTGGTGGCCCAGCATACCCAGGTCAACCGCCATCTGCTGGCCGGGATCCTCAATACCCGTGGGTATCGGCAGGCGGAGAGTCAGGCGCTGGATCGCGCTTTTTACTGGCTGGAGGTGGTGGAGATGGTGGACTGCGCCAACCGTCTGGCGGGGACCCTCTCCTACGGACAGCAGCGGCGGCTGGAGATCGCCCGCGCCATGTGCACCCGTCCGGAGATGATCTGTCTGGACGAGCCGGCCGCCGGTCTCAACCCGGTGGAAACCCAGGCGCTGAGCCGGATTATTCGCTTTCTGCGCCAGCAGCACGGCATCACGGTGCTACTGATCGAGCATGATATGGGGATGGTGATGGAGATTTCGGATCATATCATCGTCCTCGATCACGGGGACGTCATCGCCCGCGGCGCGCCGCAGGCGATCCAGGCCAACGCCAGCGTGATTGCCGCCTATCTAGGCGCTGAGGAAGAGGAGACGCGCCGATGAGCCAGCCTTTGCTTGCCTTTAATGAGGTGGATGTCTTCTACGGGCCGATCCAGGCCCTGAAGCAGGTCTCCCTCACCGTCAACGAGGGGGAGACGGTGGCGCTGATCGGCGCCAACGGCGCCGGTAAATCAACGCTGCTGATGTCGGTCTTCGGCCAGCCGCGCATTGCCGGCGGGGAGATTTTCTATCGCGGGGAGGCGATCAGCCGGAAATCGACCCACTTTATCACCAGCAACGGCATCGCCCAGGCCCCGGAAGGGCGGCGCATCTTTCCCGATATGACCGTCGAGGAGAATCTGCTAATGGGGACCATTGCCATTGGCAACCGCTATCAGGCCGAGGACAAGGCGCGAATGTACCAGCTGTTCCCCCGGCTGGAAGAGCGGCGGGGACAGCGGGCGATGACCCTCTCCGGCGGCGAGCAGCAGATGCTGGCCATCGCCCGGGCGCTGATGAGCCGACCGCGCCTGCTGCTGCTGGATGAGCCGAGCCTGGGGCTGGCGCCGCTGGTGGTGAAGCAGATTTTTCAGATCCTGCGCGAGCTGACGGCCCAGGGGATGACGCTGTTTCTGGTGGAGCAGAATGCCCGCCATGCCCTCAACCTGTCGGACCGCGCCTACGTGATGGTGAACGGCCAGATCCGCCTGAGCGGTAGCGGCCAGACGCTGCTCAACGACCCGGAGGTGCGTAAGGCATATCTGGGGATCAGCGGCTGAGGGGGTTATTCCCGCGGTTCGTTACGGGTTTTAATGTGCTGCCAGAAACGTTCGGCGGCCTGGTTAAGCCGCGAGCCGGAGCGGTAGAGCCAGGCGCCGATCGGCAGCGACAGGCTCTCATCGAGGATCGTCAGCCGGCCTTCGTCCAGCTCGCGCTGAATGGAGTACTGCGGCAGCCAGCCCACGCCGTCGCCATTGAGGATCATGCGCTTGAGCAGCTCACTCATGGAAGAGACAAAGGTGAGAGAGAAGGTGATCTCCGGCGTGCGGTCGATCACCTGGTTCACCTGGCGCCCCATATAGCTGTCGTTGGCGTATTTCATCAGCGGCAGCACGCCGCGATGTAAATGAAACAGCGGGCGGCCATGTTCGTCGCAGGGGGAGACCAGGTGCAGATAAGAATCAAAAATTTTATGATTAATAAACGGATAGTTCATCAATTCTTCATTATAGAAGGAGAGGATAAAATCGCTTTTTCCCTCTTTCAGGTTAAATACGGCGTCGTTGACGTTAATCGATTCAACATGAAAAGTCTTATTTTTACGGTCGGTGTAACCGGCGATGATCTCGGGCAGTAATAACACCGACAGCGAAGGGGCGGCGTCGATCCTTATTTTCTGGGTAGTGTTATTTAAGCCTTTAATACGGCTGATCTGAAAATCCATGTCATCGAGCATATTTCGCGCATAGCCGACAAAAATTTTCCCGCGGTTGGTCAGCTGCAGAGGGTTGGCGCTACGATCGAAGATGCTGAATCCGAGGGAAGCCTCCAGCGACTGGATGCGTCGGCTGAACGAGGACTGAGAGATGTTGCGGGCTTTGGCCGCCAGGGTAAAGCTGCGCGACTCCTCGAGGGCAATCACATCATACAGCCATTTTACTTCCAGATTTGCCAACACCGATCCAGTCCTCAAAAACGCAATAAAGGCTATGCAATTTTAGCATAGCGCATAGAAACTATGCAATTAACATAATTATCGACAGGTGTTAACATTTTTTGGAAAGTTGAGATTTATGAATGCATATCGGCGACCCTACATGAGCACGATATGAAATCGCGACTCACGGTTATTTATTGCTTTATTTCATTGTCCAGGACTTATCTTATTAAATAGCCGGCGACGATGACGAAAGCAATGAATAACCCAGGCCTCTTACCTTAAATAGTTTGTCAGGAGTTCCATGTCACAACAAATTGAATCAGTAAAAATGGCTCTGCAGGAGCTGGGGATTAATGCAAGCGGCGAATTCTTTTACAACCCTGATTACGATTTGCTTATTGCACATGAAACCTCTCCTGAGCTGACCGGCGCGGCCCGCGGCGTGATGACCGACTCTGGCGCTGTGGCTGTTGATACCGGGATCTTCACCGGCCGTTCGCCGCGCGATAAATACATCGTCCGCGACGAACAGACTCGCGACACCGTCTGGTGGGCAGACTCCGGCCTCGGCCGTAATGACAATAAGCCGTTATCGCCAGACGTGTGGCGCAGCCTGAAAAGCCTGGTCGCGGGCCAGCTGAGCGGCAAAAAACTGTACGTCATCGACGCCTGGTGCGGCGCCAGCCCGGACACCCGTCTTGGCGTACGCTTCGTCACCGAGGTGGCGTGGCAGGCCCACTTTGTCAAAAACATGTTCATCGTGCCAAGCGCCGACGAGCTGGCCAGCTTTACGCCAGACTTCGTGGTGCTCAACGGCGCGGGCTGCACCAATGCCAACTGGCAGGCGCAGGGGATGAACTCCGAGAACTTTGTCGCCTTTAATCTCAGCGAGCGTATTCAGCTCATCGGCGGTACCTGGTACGGCGGCGAAATGAAGAAGGGGCTGTTCTCGGTCATGAACTACCTGCTGCCGCAGAAAGGCATCGCGTCGATGCACTGCTCGGCCAACCGTGGCGAAGCAGGGGACGTGGCGCTGTTCTTCGGCCTCTCCGGGACCGGGAAAACCACCCTGTCGACCGATCCGCATCGTCAGCTGATCGGCGATGATGAGCACGGCTGGGACGATGACGGCGTGTTTAACTTCGAAGGCGGCTGCTACGCTAAGACCATCAATCTCGATCCGCAGGCGGAGCCGGAGATTTATGGCGCCATCCGCCGCAATGCGCTGCTGGAAAACGTGGTAGTGCGCGCTGACGGCAGCGTGGATTATGCCGACGGCAGCAAAACCGAAAACACCCGCGTCTCCTATCCGCTGTCGCATATCGACAATATCGTCAAGCCGGTGTCCCGCGCGGGCCATCCGTCGAAGGTGATTTTCCTTGCCGCCGATGCGTTTGGCGTCCTGCCGCCGGTCTCCCGTCTGACCACCGAGCAGATGCAGTACCATTTCCTGTCGGGTTTCACCTCGAAGCTGGCGGGCACCGAGCGTGGCATTACCCAGCCGACGCCGACCTTCTCCGCCTGCTATGGCGCGGCGTTCCTGCTGCTTCACCCGACCCAGTACGCCAGCGTACTGGCAGCGAAGATGGCGGAATCCGGTGCCGAAGCCTGGCTGGTCAACACCGGCTGGAACGGCGAGGGCAAACGCCTGTCGCTGCGCGATACCCGCAGCATCATTAGCGCGATCCTCAACGGCACTACCGGCCCGCTGCGCGAGGAGACCATCCCGGTGTTCGGTCTTGCGATCCCGCAGAGCATTCCAGGGGTAGACAGCGCGGTGCTGGATCCGCGTAATGGCTGGAGTTCAGCGGATAAATGGCAGGAGAAGGCCGAGAGCCTGGCTCAGCTGTTTATGGATAACTTCAAGCAGTACAGCGATACCGAAGCGGGTGCGCGTCTGGCGCTGGCCGGTCCGCAGCTGCAGAAGAGCGCGGTCGAAGCCTGATCCGCGGCCAGCAGGTCGACGCCTGGCGCCGACCTGCTGGCGAGCCGCTTTACTCCGCAAAGGCCCGCAGCGCATCGCCAGTGAGGCGATAACGCACCCACTCATCCTGCGGCTGCGCGCCAATGCTCAGATAGAAATCAATCGCCGGCTGGTTCCAGTCGAGCACGCTCCACTCCAGACGCCCGCACTGACGTTGTACAGCATATTGCGCGATGGTTTTCAGCAGCGCTTTTCCGGCGCCGATCCCGCGATAGTCGGGGGTGACGTACAGATCCTCCATATAGATACCATTGCGTCCAAGCCAGGTGGAGTAGCTGGTGAAGAACACCGCGTAGCCCACCGCTTTGCCCGCCACCTCGCAGATCAGCGCTTCGGTTTTGCTGCCGCTGGCAAACAGTGTCTCTCTGATCTCCTCTGGCGTCGTCACTACCTCTTCGGGGGCTTTCTCGTAGACCGCGAGTTCATAAATCATGTCGTAGATAGCGGTGGCGTCGTCCGGGGTGGCCTGGCGGATTGTGATGCTCATGGGGTGTCCTGTATCCATAGTCAAAAGAGAGCAAAATTGCTGACCCTGAGGATAAGCGGTATTGTGAAAAGAATTAAGTGCAATGAAATCAGCAAACGATGAATATTATGCATCCTGTCCTGCGCCGGATTGACCTCAACCTGTTGCCGGTCTTTGACGCGGTCTATCGCTCCCGCTCGGTACGCCTGGCGGCGGAAGAGCTGGCGATGAGCACCTCGGCGCTGAGCCATGCGCTTTCCCGGCTGCGCAGCGCCCTCAACGATCCGCTGTTCTACCGCGAAGGCCACCGGATGTGCCCCAGCGTCTATGCCAGCCAGTTGGCGCCCTCTATCGCTTCGGCGCTGAAGTTTCTCAACCAGGAGCTGACGCCGCCGGAGGCGTTTGTGCCGGCCGCCAGCACCGACTGCATGCAGATTGCGATCACCGATTTCACCGCGTTCTGCGTCTTTCCGACGCTGATGCATCACCTGCAGCGTGAGGCGCCCGGGCTGCGGTTTGAGCTCCGTTATCTGCCCCACAGCCCGGCGCTGACCGAGCTGCTGGCGGGCGAGGTCGACCTGGCCCTCGGGTTCAATACCCCTGACGAGCCAGCCCATCCCGATCTTGAGGAGATTAACTGGCTGCGGGACGAATATGTGGTCATCAGCCAGGCCAACCGGACGGCGCTGACCCTGGACGCCTACCTTGCGGCCCGTCATCTGGTGGTGACCCCGTGGAATGAGCGGCAGGGGGTGCTGGACTGTGAGCTGGAGCGACAGGGCTATTCGCGGCAGGTGGCGATGAAAACCCCCTCGATGCTGAGCGCGCCCTTTATTATTGAGCAGAGCGACCTGTTGATGGCGCTGCCCCGGCGGGCGGCGGAGACGATGGCCCGCGCCGCCCGGCTGACCATTTTCCCGCTGCCGTTTCCGGTTCCGCCGTTTGACGTCAAGATTTACGCCCACCAACGCAGCGGGAAACGCGAGGCTACCCGCTGGCTTATCTCCCTGTTGCAGACGCTGGTGGGGGAGTCCACCGCTTCCTGACGCGCTTTCCAGCCGGCAGGGTATTTCGTTACCCCAGGCCAGGTTTTATGCCTTCAACCCACGGCGACATATCCTGGCCCCGGTCACAAAACGGAAAACTGACTTTTTCGCCGTCACCCGCGGCGTGGTTAGGACGGTGTGTGTTAAATGATTGTATACAAAAGTAATGTTAATTAGTTAAATGTTATTCATGCGTAAAATGCATTAGTGGATGCGTTTATTACGCTTATTTCGTTCCCGGTTCTGTTTCAGTCTTCAGCGACAGGCGCGCGACAACGCGTGGATAACAAACTGGAGACCTGCATGCATTCAACAACCTCACAGATGAGTACCCGTGACCGGATCGGCGCCATTCTGCGCGTCACGTCCGGTAACTTTCTCGAACAGTTCGACTTTTTTCTGTTCGGGTTTTATGCCACCTACATCGCCCATACCTTTTTTCCGGCGAGCAGTGAATTCGCCTCGCTGATGATGACCTTCGCAGTCTTTGGCGCCGGCTTTTTGATGCGCCCCATCGGCGCTATCGTACTTGGCGCCTATATCGACAAGGTGGGGCGGCGCAAGGGGCTGATCGTCACCCTGTCGATCATGGCCACCGGCACCTTCCTGATCGTGCTGATCCCCTCTTATCAGACCATTGGCCTGTGGGCGCCGCTGCTGGTGCTGATCGGCCGTCTGCTGCAGGGCTTTTCCGCAGGCGCCGAGCTGGGCGGGGTGTCGGTCTATCTGGCCGAGATCGCCACCCCGGGCCGCAAAGGCTTTTACACCAGCTGGCAGTCGGGCAGTCAGCAGGTTGCCATCATGGTGGCAGCCGCGATGGGCTTTGCCCTCAACGCGGTACTGGAGCCGAGCGCTATCAGCGACTGGGGCTGGCGTATTCCGTTCCTTTTCGGCTGCCTGATTGTTCCGTTCATTTTTATCCTGCGCCGTAAGCTGGAGGAGACCCAGGAGTTTACTGCCCGCCGCCATCATCTGGCGATGCGCCAGGTATTCGCCACCCTGCTGGCGAACTGGCAGGTGGTTATCGCCGGGATGATGATGGTGGCGATGACCACCACCGCGTTCTACCTGATCACCGTCTATGCCCCGACCTTTGGTAAAAAGGTGCTGATGCTCAGCGCCTCTGACAGCCTGCTGGTCACGCTGCTGGTGGCGATTTCCAACTTCTTCTGGCTGCCGGTGGGCGGGGCGCTGTCCGACCGCTTTGGCCGCCGATCGGTGCTGATCGCCATGACCCTGCTGGCGCTGGCTACCGCCTGGCCTGCGCTGACCATGCTGGCGAACGCCCCGAGCTTTTTGATGATGCTGAGCGTGCTGCTGTGGCTGTCGTTTATCTACGGCATGTACAACGGGGCGATGATCCCGGCGCTGACCGAAATTATGCCCGCCGAAGTGCGCGTGGCAGGTTTCTCGCTGGCCTACAGCCTGGCGACCGCGGTGTTTGGCGGCTTCACGCCGGTGATTTCCACGGCGCTGATTGAGTATACCGGTGATAAAGCGTCTCCCGGCTACTGGATGAGCTTTGCCGCCATCTGCGGTCTGCTGGCCACTTGCTACCTCTATCGCCGTAGCGCCGTTGCGCTGCAGACGGCACGTTAATCAGGGAGAAGATGATGCGTAAAACGACAGGAACCCTGCTAGCCACGCTGCTGCTGGCCGCCACCGGCGGCAGCGCGTTGTCCGCTGAGGTCACCGTGATGATCTCCGGCGGCTTCAAAGCGGCGCTGGAAAAGCTGGCCCCGGCGTGGGAAAAACAAACCGGCAACCACCTCGTGGTGATCCCTGGCCCGTCGATGGGAAAAACGCCGCAGGCGATCCCTAACCGTCTGGCGCGCGGCGAACACGCGGACGTGGTGATCATGGTCGGGGACGCGCTGACCAGCCTCGAGAAAGCGGGCCGTACGCAACCGGATTCGCGCCGGGAGCTGGCCGACTCGCCGATCGGCGTGGTGGTGAAGGCGGGGGCGCCGCTGCCGGCTATCCACAACGCAGACCAGCTGCGGGCGACGCTGCTGGCGGCGCCATCGGTCGCGTACTCCGACAGCGCCAGCGGACGCTATGTCAGCTCGACGCTGTTCCATACCCTGGGCATTGATGACGCGATGCAGAGTAAAGCGCAGATGGTGGAGCGCATTCCGGTGGCCTCGGAAGTGGCCAAGGGACGGTATGCGATCGGTTTTCAGCAGGTGAGCGAACTGCTGCCGGTGCCCGGCGTAACCTTCGTCGGCGAACTGCCGGATAACCTGCAGTACATCACCCGCTTTGCCGGGGCGGTGACCATCAGCGCCGAGCACCCGCAGGAAGGCAAGGCGCTGCTGACGTATCTGGCGTCACCGGCGGCGCAGGAGACCATCCACGCCACCGGTATGCGAAGCGTGTCCGCCGCCGCGCCGGTCAGCCAGAAGGATACTGTTCAATAATCAGCTTCTCCAGCTCTGCCGCCACGTAGGACTGAATACGGCCGCTGAGGCGGATCAGGCCTACCGTACGCGTGACCACCGGGTCGGTGAGCGGCACAGCGCGGAGAACGGAATGCTCCCCGGCGGGCATCGACATCGCGGGCACGGCGGCAATGCCGATGCCCGCTTCCACCATCCCCAGCATCGTGGTGATATGACGAGAGTGATTAATTACCTTGTTGATATATAAGCTTATTGTTATCAAATAACTATGCATTGGGGCATGGGTGGGGCAAAGTCCGATAATTTCTGGTTCAACATAGCAATCTGATCGCTGTTACTATCGGCCATCCAGGCGCCGTAGACATTGAAAACCATCTGGGCGCTTGTGTGCCCCATCTGGCTCGCAATGAAGCTGGGGTTGGCCCCGGCTGACAGTGACCAGCAGGCATAAGTGTGTCTGGACTGATATGCTTTGCGATGCCTTAAACCAGCTCGTTTCAGCGCCGCCTCCCATGAGTCACCAATTGAATCAACCTTGTAATGATAACCAACGTTACTGCTTTTTCTGACCAGCTGAGGATTGAACACAAATGTACAGTCATGAATAGCCGTTCGGCCATACTCCCGTAGTTGTACCTCAATCTGATACTGCTTTCCCAGTCTGGTCATTTCCGCCTGGTTCCTCAAAGCGTCAATGGCTGGTTTGATCAGATGCACGACCCTGTCGGTGCCGGCTTCGGTTTTTGGTGGAGTGAAATCACCGAGTTTCGTATAATTTCGGCGTATGGTCATCGTTCCAGCTTTCAGATCTATGTCTTCCCATGCAAGGGAGACCAACTCACCGTGGCGTAATCCTGTGTAAACCGCAACGGACCACAGGTTTTTCGTTTGCTGATGCGGGCAGGCATCTATGAAACGAATAAATTCGTCACGAGTGAGTGGATCAGGTTCTATCCTGGCCCTTTTAAGCGGCCTGATTCCGTTAAATGGGTTTTCCCGGATATAACCATTATCAGCGGCAAACTGAAACATGCCCGCCATGGTGGTCATGTAATAGTTTGCTGTCGCCACACTCAAACCGTTCTTCACCGATCCCCCCGACAACATATCTTTCCTGACATACAACAGATCTTCCCTGTTCACGGATGAAGCAAGCTTGTTTCCACCAATCCTCAGCAGCATATTCCTTACAACCGATTCATATCGGTCCAGAGCATTAGCGCAGATCTCCAGCCGTTTCAGCTCCAGCCATTTTTCAGACAGAAATTTCACGGTGATATCTTTCTTGCAGATGCCGAAAGTTTTCAGGTTTGGCGAATTGGGGAATTGCGCCGCATAGTCAAAGGTCCCCATGCGGATAGCGAAACAAACTGACGTTCGCAGTTCCCCGGCCACCTTCCTGTTTTTAGCGGTGTCAGGGACACCGAGGTTTTCCCTGACACGCTTACCTTTAAAAATGAACCATATGCGGAGTGATTTTCCGTGGTTCTCAACGCCCGTTGGGTATGATTCTTTACTCATTGTTCCCTCCCGACGTCCAGGAGCGGTGTAAGCTTACCTTTTTCATACCGCCCGATCACCCAATGGTTGCTTTTGGGCCTGAATCCATGCGTCTACCGCTTTGCGGTTGTACATGCATTCGCTGGTTGGCTTTGGCTCTCCTTCAGGGGAAACGTGCTTATACTCCCGGCCAAGCAGCCAGGATGATTTACGGGCCCGTGTAATAGTGCCGCGCTTCATCCCGGTGACCGCCATCAGCAAGTCCTCTGAAACCCATTCGTTTGGCTCGATCTGGATTATTGTCTGCATGCATCACCTCTGCTGCACTCTTTATCTGATATAGAATTCCCAGCCGCTGGCGACGGAGTTCAAAACCTTAACCGCCATTTCAGCCGTTTCCCTGCTGTCGTAACACTGGAAATAAACCACTTCTCCAGTGCGTTTAAGTTTCATCATTACCCACATACATCACCTCAGGTGCTTACCACGCTCTTCAAACTCTTCTTGGCAATCAGCGCAGCGCTGACAGCCCGCCACCAGTTCCCGGCGCCGCTCGGGTATCTCTTCCCCACAGTCTCGGCAGTGAGTAGCTGAAACTGCGTTATGGTTGATGCGCATGTTCTGGATGGTCATTTCCAGCCGGCGCTCTGCCAGCTCGTTGGCCTGATCGATGATTTCTGGCATGTCAGCGCTCCTTTATATATCCGTTCAAAATACCTATCTCCACATAGAGATGGCTTGGCGTTAACCCAAGCTGCTTTATCAGCGGCATGCATCCGTTGAGGATCGGTCGTGATATCTCGTCGCAACTTAAAGCGGGAGATGACCGCCGTTTTGCCTTAACCTCATCGTTAGCCCTGCGTGCGATGCTTCTGAGCGCATTTTTCTTTTCTTCTGGCGTCATGCTGCCTCCCGTTTCTTATTGAGGTGGGGTGCATTCGAAAGGAAAACGGCCTTTGCAAATCCCAGGGGAGTAGCACTGCGAATGTTGGCACGCTCGTCGCTGGGCGGACATTCGTGAATTCGGTTGTCCGGATACCAGTCAGTCACCAATCCGGCAAAGGACGTTCCGGATATGGCCTCGATCGCCTTTTTCTTCGGCATCATGCGGCCGCAGGCCAGCTTCACGGCGTCGATAGCCGCTTCAACCATCGGGTGCATATTCTCTGCCGGCGCCTTGAAGCCGTTACCCGTCCAGAGGCATGTCTGCTTCGTGTAGTTGTCATCCGCGCACAGCCCAGTGAACTGGTACGGATGGAACGTGTAATCGGCCGAGCCGAAGATGCTACTGAACACGCTCACCGGGTTTTCGAATGCCCACGGGCAGCCAGCCGCCAAGCCAACCATCCGGCATTGCTCAGCGACCAGCGCGGCCTTGCCCTGGAAATGCGGGTCTTTGGCGCGCTTGGACTCGAACCATCGGGGCCCGGAAACAGCCACGTCCGTGCATGGCGGGAAGCCGATGACGATGACGACGTTCTCAGAGCGGATGATCTGAGATAGCCGCGGCATCGCCTCAAGGATGGTTGCCGATATGCGCTCAACAGGACCGTCGATCGAAGTTTCAGGGTGCTGCGGGTCCACCAGGACGGCGCGATAACCTGCTTCGACCCATGGCTCAGCCATGACGCCAGTGATATCGCACAGGCAGATAATGGTTCCCTTGCTCATGCTGCCTCCGTCTTCACAACGTCAATGGCGCAGCCGGGGATCAGCTCAACGGAAGCGGCGGCGCACTGGTTGCCCCAGTGGCTCCAGCCTGGCGCTGCGCTGCGGCTGAATAACTCAATCCGCGGCACGTCGCCGTAGAGCAGTTCCAGTCGGTGCCGAACTTCCCACGGTTTCTCGCTGTGCGCGCCGAGCGGGCTGTATATCACCTGCTTAATGCCGGCGTGCTTGCGTTCCAGCCCGGCGCCGCGGGTGGCGATCAGCACGTCTTCCGTGTTGGCGCGGGTGTGGTTGCCGCCATTCATGCGCGTCTCTGCATTCAGCAGGTCGAGGAAGTCGTAAAAGTCGGAGATCTCTCCCTCGGCCAGAGCCTTGGTAATGCGCAGCTCGGCCAGCTGATTTAACTTCACCCAGGTGAAGCCCTTCATCGTGCGCACCGTAAATCCCCAGGCCTCGGCCAACTCGATCGCCTCCTGGTTGTGGGTGCCGGTGTACCACATCGCCAGCACAGCGTTATCCGCGGCGAGCTCCCACACCGGGAGCCGCTTCATATCGAGCAAGCTCATGGTGGGGTAGTGATCGACGGCGGCACCGTTGCTGATCGTGTTCCCGTAAGACCAGGCCGGGTCAGCATAGATAAGTGAGTAGCGGTTCATAGGACTGACTCCATTTCATCGATATAGAGGCCAGATGCGATAAGCCGGCGGCGCCGGGCCGCTTTATCAATACATTTCTGGCGGTTGCCAGAGGCGGCCTGAGCTATCGAGCGCTTAGTGAACAGGCGAGTTTTACCCTGCGGTGTAATGACCTTTGGCCTTGTGATCAGGTCAAAGGTGCGATCGCAGATGCCGTCCTCGTTGAGCCAGGTTTCCGATGCGATCAGCTGCGCAATGCGGCCTTCTCCCTTGGTTATGCCGTTCGCAACGCGGTTAAATTCGACAAGCGTCACGCCGAACTTCTCCGCTATTTCGCTGCCGGTAACAGGGCGGCCGCGCGTCTGAATCATCCAGATAACGCGCTCGCGAAGGCCGGAGAATTTCCCGACTTTGCCGGGCCTGCGGTAAAATGGAGTGCGTTTCATTCGAGCTCCAGTATCATTCGCTTAGTCTCTGCCACAAGGGACAGGAACTCATTCCTTCTCGCGCGAAGGCGGGCTATCTCTGATTGGCACTCAGCGGCCGTCAGACGGTAAACAATGAGTTGCTTTCCGTCAGGGAAATCAGAGCAGTAGCTGATGAAGTCAACCCAATCCCGGCCAGAGCAATCAAGGTGGCCGATTAGTTGCCATCTGTATGCCGGATCGAAGGCGCCGCGGGTGAGGGTGGCGTAGTGAGTGGCGGCAATTACCGACTTAATCTCAACCAACCCGTCCCGGCCAACGAGTCCGTCTGGACTATCCCCATACGTCTCGTGATCAAAGAAACCGCCGTTATCCACGTCGACGAAGTTCATCTCTTCGTACAGCATGCGAGCGATTGGCTCCTGTTCGTGGCCGCGCTCCATATGGTCGTTTGTGAAGCCAAACTCAGACTTGCACCCTTTAATCTGCTCAAGAGCTAACTGAAGCGCATAACGCTTGGCTGGCTCACCAAACGCTTTGCCATCGTTAGCCATAATCAAGCCGAAGTTTGAAGCGGTAGCCTTCCCCAGGCGAAGAGCATCCCACTCTTCCCCGTTTTGCTCGACGTCATGCCAGATCATGCTGAGCACTCCTGTTCCAGTTGGCGGCGATGCTCTGGAGAAATGTCCATTCTCGCCAGCACTGCATCCAGGTTGCCATCGCGCTTGAAGGCGGCCTTAGCGTTATTCCATGCCTGCGTTTTTTCCGGCGAAAGCACAGGTTTTGAAACGCGCGCTGGGCTTAAGCGGAGACCTTCAACCGATTCCTTTCCGAACCTGACATTTTTATCGACGTAAACAGTGACTTTCACGCCGACCCAATCCTCAAGGAATGGCGATCCGGTAATGCTTTTCAGCATCTTGCTGTTGGTGGCATTCAGGATCATTGGCTTAAGCTTTTCGCCAGGGCGCAACTCGCGCTCCTCAAAATAAGCGGTGTTAAAAACGTCTTTAGTTTTTTTGGTTTTATCGCTTTCTAACGTTGCCCGGGCAATCGTCAGCACCGTGGGCTCAACGATGTCGGCGCTGCTCAGGTATGGAGAGTCAAAAGCTTTTCGGTAGTGAGTTTTAGATTCAGACATTTCATGCATCCTTAAAACGGGCAGCCGGTGCGGTGATCCCAGTCGTATTCCGCCTGGGCGTAAGCTACTGCCGAAATGAGATCGTTATATGCCTCGCCAGCTGCATCGCTGCGGAGGCCTTCGTATGGGCTTTTGTCCATCGGCACAGAGAAGCGGAACAGGCCTGACGGCTCTTTCGGCAGGGCGTCGATAATTTCCTGCGCACGATCGTCAATCCACTTTTCCTTCTCTTCGGACAGCGTTTGTTCAGCCCACTTACGCTCTTCGATAACGTCATATGCGCGGTATGCGTTCATAGCTCGCTCCTGAAATTTGGTTGTAAGAATCCCCGGCGCGATAAAAGCCGCCTGATAGCTCAGTTAAATTCTTCGTTTCGATTACCGGCTGAGACCTTGTCCCAACCCGTTCAGATAAACTTCAACCAGCAAGTCGGTTGTGTAAGTCCGCTCAATCCCGCGATGCAGGTACAGGCGGCCGCGTTTATTTGCTGATGCTGTCCAGGTGCTTTCCCGATGCTTAACGAGCATCCCTGGCAGAACGGCGCCGCGGTTAACGGTCTGTGTCCCGTAATGATGACTAACCATTGAACACCCCCGTAACGTGCAGAATTTTGATAATCAACGCTGTCCAGATAACGCCGCAGATCAGCAGGCAGTAAATCAGTGAACGAATGCCTTGTTTGCTCATTTGCCACCCCAGCACGGATAGCTAACTGCGAGAACAGCAACCAAAAACGGAACGACCTTTAACCAAAAATTACGCCATGCAGGCTTGTCTTCTTCGCGGATCATCTCTTCACCTTTGCCTTATCGCGGCTAACGGAGCGTTGTTACCTATCACCGGCGCCAACGTTGTTGTTTGGATGAGATGATAATAGCAATGAGTATTAACCATAGCAATACGTATTGATATTATTTGATAGCAATTGCTATTAAATCATTGATAGCTAAATGAATTTATTTTTTTCTATTGTGCTGTTATGCTCAAAAAAAACGCCAAAGAGGGTAGCGCCATGTCGAATGAGGATGAGTTTTTCGCAGAGATGCACCCGCAGATAGCGCAGGTAATCGGGATAGCGGTTATGCAACTGCTGATTGAGAGGCGCGAGCCGTCAAGAGAGGCGCTGATAGAGATGATTCAGGTGTTGTGGCAGGGTGACCAGGTAGATCTGGCAGTAGAGTTGGCACTGGACGTGCTGATGCTGAGGGAAGAGTAGGGCAGTAACAACCCGGCGCGGAGGCCGGGTTGTTAGGCGGCTAACTTAGGTAGCCATACGCTTCTGCTTACGAAAGGGAGAACATTACTTACGTCATTGAAAAGCAAAATCAGCTGCTGCATTTGATGTCCGATGGATTCATCATCGACAACGACATATCGATTGTTGATGGTGTTGTTTGCCTGATAAAGATCCATTAACTTGCCAAGCAATGAGTAGGCACTGTTCCAAGATCCACCCTCTTTGATACTTGAGGTAAATATGTATTTCGGCGATGCAGTTTTGATAGTCACAGGAACTACGATATTGTGACCGCTCATGCCACTAACTTCCTCTCGCAACGCTATTAGGCTAGAAAGTGAGCTTTTAGACAGAAAATCAATAACATCTGCTTCAAAACGTTTGGACTGGATAGGTGAATACCAATCGATAGACATTGCTGAAGCAAGGATGCCAGCACGGATAACGTCTGATGTGACCTTGCCAAGTTCATTTTCATTTTGTGCCCACTTAAGGATTTCACCTCTCTCATTAAGCTCAGCACCCTCGCGAGAAAGAAGTTGGCGAAGTGAATCCAGCCGACTTTGATTAAGGGAAATCCCCCGCGCCTCCATGTTCATGAGGGCATCACATCGGTCAGTGACTTTGTAAATTCCATTGATTTGCTGAACGAACGCACCAACGTGCTCCCCATCATCGCAGTAGGGAAACGGACTGATTATTCGCAAGGACTCTTCGCCTATAGGAAGGCATTCATATCCGAGCCTGGAAATTATCGTTGAGCACATCATAGCAATTGAATTTGTCCAGAATCTTCTTGGGTTGGCAAAGGAAGGGTTCCTATGCATGTCACATTTAGTTTAGAGCAGAAAAAACTCCAATGCCCTAATACGTCACTTGGTGCAATCTTATCTCGAATGATAAGACCTATTTCATACGGCAACGCTGATTCAAAGTAAAGGTGATAGTGTGGGCCAAGAATGCTTTCTGCGTAGTCTGGGTGTAACACTTCCACACGGTTCGTATGCCTGTCATATGGGTACGAATCCACACCAAAAACTCTACGCCCAAAATATAGGGCAGCCATTTGAATTTTAGGATAATCACCGTATTCATCAGCAGGACGCCATTGTAAAACGAACTTCATCCCTGGCAATGGTGACCCAGATTCATAGGGAGTGATAGCAGTCTGGAGCCACATCGGCGATCGCCCTGGTGGTGGCTTTTTCACCCATTTAATGCTGGTAACGTCCACTGTTTTATTGGAGTAAAGGACGCTATCAACATCTAGCTGTAGTAAGGAGCTTTCGTTTTTCTTTGCCACTAGATATCCGTTTGCCTTTCCATTTCAGCCTATAAAATATCAAATGAACTTACACATAAACTCGCTATCACCAAAACCCTTCACCAGGCAACAACTGGCTACCCATGCTTCCTGTACGTCTGCGGCATGCTGCCGATCACCTTGCCGAACACGAAAACCCGATTCATCTCGTCTTTCTCAATCGGGTCCCAGGCTGCATAGCTCTTGTTGTCTGAGATAACCAGCAGCTTGTCCTTCATCTTCTGCAGGCGCTTGACGTGGGCTGTGTCGTCGTACAGGAAGGCGTATATCCCGTCGCCGTCGAAGCTCTTAACGCTGATGTCGACAAACAGCAGATCACCCGGCTCAATCGTGCCGGACATGCTGTCGCCCCGGACGTTGATGATCCTGATGTTCTCAGCCTTGCGTCCATCGAACATATGGCGGGCTTCAGCTGGCTCATACTCAACAGAACGGATAATCTCTACGAATTCCTGGTTCACGATGCCCGGACCGGCACTAACCATAAGGTCCAGCACATCAATCCTGAACGCATCAGTATCCTGACTTTTAACCTGGGCAGCGCGAGGAAGCTGGCCGCCATCGCGCATCGGTCCATTGCCGGTTGATAACCATTCAGACCTGACGCCCAAGGCGTTAGCAATCTCGACAATTTTTGTTGAACCCCTGGCGTTTCCACTCACCAGGCGCCAAATGGTCGGCTGAGCAATACCTGAAGCCTTCGCAAGGGCCCCTTGGGACATTCCGGCCGAAGCCATGGCCTCGTTCAAACGATCTGCAAGAGTTTCTTTTTTCATAGTCTCAAATTTATACGCTTGCGTATTGATGGTCAAAACACGTTTTGCTATTGCCAAAACCAATACGCATTGCTATTATCACTTTGCACCAATACTTATAGGAATTGGAACATGACGAACAAAACCATCCAGAAGGCAATTGATATCGCTGGCAGTCAGAAAAAATTGGCCGATCTGTGTGGCGTAGCGCAGCCGACAGTTTGGCGCTGGCTGCATGGCGGCGGAATTGACGCTCGCTATGTAATGAAAATCGTGTCTGCAACCAACGGCAAGATTAAGGCGGCAGAGATCAGGCCTGACCTTGCTCAGTTGCTGAGCGCGCATTCAACGGCCGCCTAACCGGCGGCCTTTCAATCAACACCAGAGGAAGTATCACAAATGGAGAGTTCAACGACACGCAACAAAGTGGAGGCTCGCAGGATAGAAAGCTGGTTACACAGCCAGATAGCTGAACTGGGAGCCACAAATATCGCCAAAGTGGCCGGAGTGAATAAGTCGACGGTGAGTCGCTGGCGGGAAAGTCTGCTGCCGAACATGTCGTTACTGCTGGCCATCCTGATTTCTAACAGACCGGGAGAGAAAGGTGACTTTGAAGCATGAGTGGGAACAGAAGGGCGAAAGCCGCAGTGCGCGAACACTTACGGCTTTCAGGTGCAAAAACGAAGAGGTAATTGCGAGGTAATTATGCCTGGTAAATCTGTAAGAGTAAACAATCCGGAGGTAGCACGTGAGCATGTCACTTATGGCGAAAGCAATGGGGGTCAAAGTGGGAAACTCACTGCGTAAGCTCGTTCTTATCAAGCTGGCCGACAACGCCAACGACAAGGGCGAATGCTGGCCTTCGTATCAACACATTGCCGACCAGTGCGAATGCAGCAAATCCGCTGTTCGCAATCATATTGATGCGCTTGAGGATATGGGGCTACTCAAGCGTGAAAATCGCGTTGGGGTTAACAACGGGAAGGGTAATACATCCAACGTGTATTATCTGAACCTTGATGCCACCCCTATGCCACCAAAAAGCACAGGGGTATGCCATGAAATAGCACCCCCTATGCCATCTGATGGCACACCCCCTATGCCACCAGATGGCACCAGAACCAGTCACTCTTTTGAACCAGTCACTGAACCAGACTCTCTCTCTGCGCGAGGGCAGTTTATCAGCGAGGCTGCAAAGCGACGGATCGGGATTTCACCCAACGGGGAAATACCTTTCCCTCCTGCCTTCAAGCCATCGGCAGATCACATTGCGATTGCCTCGGAGAAAGGGATCAACATTGAAACCGAGTTGCTGAACTTTCGTGATTATCACCAGGCCCGCGGCACAAAGCTGATCGACTGGAACTCGGCATTCCGGGTGTGGCTAAGGAACGCGAGAGTTAATCCGCTTTCCGGGCGCCAGAGAAGCGAACCTGATTCCCCACACTGGAACAGCCCTGAAGGCTGGAAGGACTTCATATGACCGCTCAGCTTATGACCGCGATCAGCAATCGCGATGGTGATGCGCTGGCCAGAATGGTTGCAGGGAGTACGGAGCCGCAGAGGCTTCTCGATTTCGAAGCTGAAAGGCTGGTTGACTCTCTGTTCCGTCAGCTGAAGCAGATCTTCCCGGCGTCTACCCAGACTAACCTGCGGACCGACGCCGAAGAGAAGACGGCGAAGCGCCAGTGGATTGCAGCTTTTGCCGAAAACGGAATCCGCACCCGCGAACAGTTATCCGCCGGTGTGCGCCACGCGAGAGCCAGTGAATCGCCGTTCTGGCCATCGCCGGGCCAGTTCATCAAGTGGTGCAAGGACAGCGGCACCGTGCTCGGCGTGACTCTTGTCGACGTGATGAACGAGTTCCACCGCTACAGCCGTGAGAAGGGGCTGCATACCGGCGGTGCTGAGCGCTTCCCGTGGTCTCACCCTGTCATGTACTGGGTTGTTACCGATACCCGGCGAGCAATGTACCAGCGCCAGCTCAGCGAGGCAGAAACCGAGAAATACGCTGCTAAAAAGCTGGAAGACTGGGCGCTGAAAGTCGCCGCCGGAGAACAAATACCGTCGCCGGTACTGGCTCTGGAGAACAACCAGGAAGCCATTCCGACAAACCATGTCAGCCGGCAGCAGGGGTTTCACCCTGAAGGCAAAAGCTTCGGATGTATGCCAAGCGCGGCATCGCTCGGTGCGTTAACTCCGGCTCAGTGGCTGCGGGATGAATACCTGCGCGGGAAAGAGAGAGGGCTTATCTGATGAAAAAGAACTCTGGCAAACAAGCCGTTATTAACTTCATCGGCCAGCATCCTGGCTGCAGCTTTCAGGATATCCGCCGCGGTACCGGGCTTGACTCTTCAGTGGTCAATTCCTCCCTTTGGCAGATGAACAAAGACGGCCAGGTTAAGCGAGAAGGTGAGTGCAGGAGCTATCGCTACAGCCTGATCGAGACGACAGCTGTAACCGAAAGTGATCCGTTTGTTCAGTATCGCCAGCGTCCTGGCGGCGTAAACCCAATGACCAACCTGTTTAACCAGTGCCTGGCGGGAGTAAGAAAATGAAAAACGAAATCGAATTCAAATTTGGTGATTACGCAACCATCGAGCAGAAACGCCACGGTGTACCTAACGAGATGTTTGTTCATAAGGTGGTTGGTCAGCTTCGTTCTAACACCTGGGTTGATGTTCCGGTGAGAGTTCCGGCGACTGAGACGCTGCACGGTGAGATGGAGGACATTTGTCTTTGCATCTGCTGCGGAATTGACGAGACCAAAGTTCGCCGTTATCGCGTCAAGGATATGCGACGCCATTCTCCTGTCTCTTTGGTGGCTGATGAAAAGAGCGGGTCGACTATCACATTACAGGCAGTAAACGAGCTCATCGCCTCCCTGGAGAGTGCAGGCGAGCTGTCGATCAGAGAGCAGAAGTTCCTGAAGCTGGCGAAAGCGTACCATCAGCTGGCTGCGGAGAATGCACGATATTCGATGTCTGCAGGTCATGCCGACCAGAGGATGGCTGAATCTCGCGCTGTGCGCTCTGCTCTCGGCTTTAAGCCAGATGCAGACGATGTTTCCCCATCCGATCTGGTGGAGGCAATAAACCAAATCGTGGCGGAGTTATGCGTCATTCGTACTGCTCACCCTCAACCTCTTGGACCAGCAATGGACGCTGCGATCGATGCATTTAATGCGGAGGAAATGCCAGAGACTGGGATGCTCAACGCTCACTTCATCCTGCGTGAAAGCATCCGCATCAAAACCCCCGCCACCGATCGCATCGTAGCCGGGATTAAGGCTGATGGTGTGGAGTCAGGAATAAAAACCATCATGACGATGCTGAATCACCAGGCTCCGGGCGTCAGTGATGCAATCAACGTGTTGCGCGTCCACTCCTCTGAGCTGCGCGAGGGGGCCGACAAATGACTGATAAAATTTTAGATGGGCAAGGTAATGAGATCGTATTGGGTTACGCATATAAGTTTGTTTTTGCAATGCCGGGACCAGACCAAACCGTTGTGATCGCAAAAGCAATTAACAACGACGGAACGGTGAAGTGCTATGACGTTTACTTTGGCCATTGGTGTGAGTCAATCAAGAGTGGCGATCTTTTTAGGCCATTGCGATTCCCTTTTGGGCCTCAAGATTTGAAATTGATAACTGAAAATGGTGGCCAAGCATGACAACTGATATCACCGAACTGGCGCAGAGCCTGAAAGCGGCAGCAGAGAAGTATAAATCTGTTTGGGGTATTGCTCGTTATTCAAAGGCTGTTGAAGCCAGAGAGAAATTCCATGAGTTAGTGACCCCTGCCAACGTCATCGCTCTGGTAGAGGCGCTGGAGAAGGCGCAGCAGGAGAGGGAAAACTGGCGCACCAGCTTTGATAACGAGCGGTTCCGCGCTGATAAACTCAAAGCGTATATCGATGATATGGAACCAATCCGCGCAGCAGCTGAAAAACTGGTCCGCTGCAAAGGTCGCTATCACAGCGAGCAGAACTACCGAGCACTGGCGGCACTGTTTGGCGTGAAAACCCCGGACCTGACGCCGCTGGAGCATGAAAACGTCCATTATGCCGATGCTGCAGAGATGGAGATCGCAGCACTTCGCCAGCGCATCGCCGAGCTGGAGTCCCGCACCGTGAAGCTGCCTAAAAGATTTTGCCCGGAGGAGTACGAAGGAAGCCTGCTATGGTCAGAAACGGAAGTTTGGAACCAGGCCATTAGTGCATGTAATGGCGCACTCCGTACAGCAGGCATCAAGGTAGAGGATGAGTGATGGCACTGACACACGATGAACTTTGCCAGATAGCCTGCCGTTTTCTGCAAAACAACGGTTTCAAGGTGGCCTTTCATGACCGGTTCCGAGCATGGACGCCATACGGTGAGCAGGCTGATGCAATCGGCTTTCGCAATGGGGCCAGTTGTTTGATTGAGGCTAAATGCTCTCGTTCTGACTTGTTGGCCGACCGCAAGAAGCCTTTCCGTGTTGAACCCGAGAAGGGCATGGGAGACTGGCGTTTCATGATTAGTGAGCCGGGTATCGTAAATATTGAGGATTTGCAGCCTGGCTGGGGATTGCTTCACGTGGTCAAAGGTCGGGTTAAGAAGGTTCACGGCTGGCCTGGAAACTGGGAGTGGGTTAACCGGGACAGCAAGCCATTTCAGGCTAACAAACAGGCGGAATGCGATTACATGTTTAGCGCGCTCCGTCGCATGGACTTACGCGGCCACCTCAAAGAAGTATACGACGGCGTGATAGTTAACCGGGCAGCAGAAGGAGCCAACCAATGACCAAATCAACCATAACCAGAGAGCAGTTACTCGAAATTATTGAAACCGATCACGTGCAGTGTGGTGAGGCATCATATCTCGCCCGCATGGCGCTGGCCGCAATGGACAGCGAACCGGTGGCGATTGTAGAGCCGAGCGATTACGTTACAGCTGCGCAGCTTGTTGGCGAGGAGTCTCTCCGGAAAGCAGTACGCGAGCTATACGAAGGGGCTTTACGGATTGGTGATAAGCTCTATCGCCACGCGCAGCATCCGGTAGTGCCGGCATCCCAGAAGGAGCCCATTAGTTTTGACGAGTGGTCACGAAAATGCGCTTTGCAAATCACTCTTTGCTACCCTTATTTTCGTGAAAAGGCTAAGTACATATGGGATTCAGCTCGCGAAACACAGCAGCCAGCCCCGGTAGTGCCGGAGGAAATGACAGCAGAACAAGCATATGAAATAGGTGATTACCACGGAGACCCTGTAGACGTGTTTTTGCGTGGAGCTAACTGGATGCGCCAGCATATCATTGACTCCACATTGTCAGCCGCCCCGCAGTCACCCGGCAGTGACCCCGCTACCGTGCCGGGTAAATGGATTCCGGTAAGCGAGCGGATGCCGGAGGATGAGCAGGAGGTGCTCACCATAAACAGAATGGGGCATTGCTTTGTATCATTCTTCGATAAGCACTCAGGGCTGTTTTTCGACAGGATTGATGCGCCAGCAGCATGCTGCATAGAGCACGTGCTGGTAACTCACTGGATGCCGCTGCCAGCAGCGCCGCAGGAGGTTAAGGATGCGCACCATTGAAGAAATCGGCAAGCGTGCAGCATTGCTGAAGTGGCGGCGTCAGTTTGGACCGTTTGAGAAATGCCCGGTCTGCTACGGGCTTCTTTCTTCCTGCGAGCTGTGCAACGGTAGCGGCAAGGTGATTCAGGAGGATATCGACTCCTGGAATAACCCAATCACCAAGATGAGACGGGAGGTGAAAGGTGCCTAAATCCCCCGCAGAACGCAAAGCCTTCAGTTGAAATAAAACCCCTCTCCGGAGGGGTTTTATCGTATATGCTCATTTTGCATTTATCCCCGGGAAGGGCGATAATTACCTCGTCAGCCTGAGCAACTGACACGATTATCCGGCGCCAAGTGGGGACACATGGCGCACAAAACCTTACAGCAATCCCTGTCACCGATGGCGAAAGTCACCGGCGATTTTCTGCATTCAGCGTTTGGCCTCTGCGGAGGTGAAGCGTGAACATCCCTCAATGCGGCATCAAACTGCACAGCGGCAACTTCAGCGCTATAGGCAAGATTCTTCAGGAGCAGATCTCTGACGGGAAATGCCTGCGCCTTCAGGTCAAAGAGTGGCGTGAAAAACGCAGCCTGAGCCAGAACGCACTTAGTCACATGTGGTACGCGGAAATCAGCGAATACCTGATCAACTCAGGACGTACTGACGCAACTCCTGAGTGGGTTAAGCGCAACCTCAAAAAGACCTATCTCGGCTGCGAAGAGGTGACCTACACCGACTTCATCACCGGGGAGAAAACCACAACCTGGGAGCCCCGGCATACCTCCGATCTTGATACCGGCGAAATGCACATCTTCCTGACCAAAGTAGAGGCCTGGTGCGCTCAGTTTGGTCTGGCTCTCACCATTCCACATGGTTGCGAATATCAGCAACTGCAGCAAAAGCAGGAGGCCTGATGAGCAGCCTTCTCGCCAAAGTAATGGAGCGCGGCATATTCCGCGTGCCGGCGCGCCGCAAGCGCAAGGTCGAAGTTAAGCCTTCCGATATTCCCACCTTTCACTATACGGCTCATCTGGCAGATGTCCGCTGGCTGCGCCGCGCTGCCAGAAGGAAAATTGCATGAGCATTTATCAACGCATTAACGGCGCTGACTGGCGCAACATCTGGGTGGTTGGCGATCTGCATGGATGTTATACGCTGCTGATGAACGAGCTGGAAAGGGTCCGTTTTGACCCGTTGTGTGACCTACTGATCTCGGTAGGTGACCTTATCGATCGCGGTGCGGAAAACGTCGAATGCCTTGAGCTAATCGCAATGCCCTGGTTTATGGCTGTAAGAGGGAACCATGAGCAGATGATGCTCGACGGACTATCCTCCTCCGGGAACGTGAATCACTGGCTCGCTAACGGTGGCGGATGGTTCTTTAACCTTGACTACGACAAAGAACGCCTGGCTATCGCGTTGGCCCATTTGGTTGCTGGTTTGCCACTCATCATCGAGGTAATGACCGAGGGTAAGAGGGTGGTGGTCTGCCATGCTGATTACCCTCATAACGAATATGCATATGACAAGCCCGTCAATGCAGAACAGGTGATCTGGAATCGTGAGCGAGTGAGCGCGGCTCAGGATGGGATTGTGAATGAAATATCCGGTGCAGACCTGTTTATTTTTGGTCATACCCCGGCACATCAGCCAAGCCAGTACGCCAATCAGATGTATATCGACACCGGGGCTGTATTCTGCGGCCGCCTGACCTTGGTGCAGATCCAGGGGGGTGATAATGCTTAAACGTAATCAGCGCCGGTGCAAAATCTGCCGGGAAAAATTCACCCCAGCATTCGAAAACCACCGTTGGTGCTGCCCTGAGCATGGAGCTGAATTTGCCATGCAGGAACTGGAGAAGAAGCGCGAAAAACAGGCCCAGGCGAAAGCGAAGAAAGAGCGCGCAGCCTGGCGCAAGCGCAAAGCCGCGGTGAAGCCTCTCCGACACTGGGAAGACATGACCCAGCGCGTCGTTAACGACTATATCCGCGAGCGTGACCACGATCTGCCGTGCATCAGCTGCGGCACATTCGAAACAGTTCAGTGGGAAGCAGGTCATTACAGATCCCGCGGTAAAGCATCGCACCTGCGCTACAACGCGGACAACATTCACAAGCAGTGTCATCACTGCAACGTGCAAATGTCAGGTAACCAGCAGCAGTACCGCATCGGCCTGGTAGAGAAAATCGGCGCTGAGCGCGTCGAGGCGCTTGAAAACAACAATACCCCTCACCGATACACCATCGAAGAACTGGAAGGTATCAGGCGCCATTACAGCGCGCTACGCAGTGCGCTCATAAAACAACGGGAGGCTGCATGAAGATCACCTATAGCGACGAAGGGGCTTATTCCCGCATCTGGCTGACTGGCCCGTTTTGGCAGCTGGCTATGGCCAGACACATTGCGGATGCTGGTCTGGACGAGTCCCCGGTCAATACCTGGGAGTCTCGCGGAATTACCTTCCAGATCACCCTGTACGGAAAGAGCGCGTATGTGCTCAGGGCATATAAGGCGATGACCAAGGCTATGGCGAGGACGACCAAATGAGCCGTGACGTTATCGAACGCATCCGCGACCGCTGGCAAAAGCTCCGCCTCTGCCGGCACCGCGGAACCGTACTGGTTGACTACCGCATACTGAGAAATTTCGTTCGCATCTATCAGACCCTGGGAGAGACAGCATGAAACTGGAATTAACCAACGAACAGCACCAGTGGATAGATCAGTGGCTCCAGCTTTGGGGCGCATGGTGCCAGACAGGGAAGATAGACAAGGCGATGATAAATATGATCGCCAAGTTCATGGCCACCGTTGAGCCGCAAGCACCATCAAGGCCTGTATGCAGCGATGATGATGGGTTGCTGATTGATGCCGTAATCCGACACTACCTGAAAAACGTAGATGAGAACGCATGGAAGGTGATTTTTGCCTATTACGTCTGTAACTCAAGCGAGATAAGGATCGCTTCATGGCAGCATGCTGTGAGCAAACCTCGCCTGATGAAGACCCGCGCCGGAAACCAGTATAAGCACCCGAGCATTTCAACCATCCGCCGGGAAGTTAAGCAGATTATCAACGCGGCGCTCTTCTGCCTGTACCAGCCGCTGCAAAATGCGTTTAACGATCGCGAAAGCGTGAGGAAAATTGCAAAAAATAGTCATAACGTGCTTGCATTTCAATGAACAAATGAGCAATATATTTAGTGTAGGTTGCCGTATTTGCGTTTGACCTATCAGAACACCGAGCCTCGCCATTGCGCGGGGCTTTTTGCTGGAACTAGTTCTGAACATGCAATAAAATCCAAGTTACCTCATGGTCGGTGGGTCAATTTGGATGAAAAAAATTATTGTAGGGATTATCGCAGTCGTTGTTGTTTTGTTTCTCTATGGCGTTTACACAGCTAAATCGCAATTGAGTAATGGCGTTTCTTTGTTTCAAGTGGCAGTGACATACCATTCAATGAATCCTGTTAGCCAATACGGCTATCAATGGGTGATGCGTAACGATTCTGGTATGCTTGGAGCAGTTCAAAAAATGAATGAATCATACGAAAAGTTGAAATCAGAATAACCATACTCAGGAACAATAAATAAAGGCCACCATCTGGTGGCCTTTTTTATTTTCAGGGTCGCGGGAATCACCCTCGACGCTTTGTTGGTAAATCAGCCCGACGGCCCTGACCTTCTCACACACAGCTTCCCGATCTTTCATCGGAGGCGGTAACTATGGCTAAGCGTATGCAAGACAAAGAGAGCATTGCCGGGATGTCCTGGCTGGTTCTGCTGATCATTGCTTGCTGGGGTGGACTTGTCCGCTACCTGATAGATGTGAAGCAGAGCAAGGCAACATGGAGCTTGATCAATGCTCTTGCCCAAATGGTGGTTTCAGGGTTTACCGGCGTTATTGCTGGCCTGGTGAGCATTGAAAGCGGACTGAGCATTTACATGATACTGGCCACTGCCGGTATCAGTGGTGCTATGGGTTCCGTAGCGCTCACGTATTTCTGGGAACGAATCACCGGAGTGAAAGCACAATGACAGCAGACCAGATTATCGAGGGGATCCTCGGCAAGGAGGATGGTTATGTCGATCATCCGTCGGATAAAGGCGGGCCGACCCGCTGGGGCATCACGCAGACCACCGCGCGTGCACATGGCTACACCGGTGATATGCGGAACCTGCCCAGGGAAACAGCAAAGCAAATCCTGCTGAGCGATTACTGGACCGGCCCCCGGTTTGACCAGGTGGCAGCTCTATCTACGTTACTGGCAGATGAGCTTTGCGACACTGGCGTGAACATGGGGCCATCTGTAGCCAGTAAGTTTTTCCAGCGCTGGCTGACCGCAATGAATATGCGCGGAAAGCTGTATCCCGATCTGATTCCGGATGGTGCCATTGGTCCCCGAACCATCACCGCGCTTAAGGGATACCTTTCAGCCCGCGGGAAAGAGGGTGAACAGGTTCTGTTGCGTGCGCTGAACTGCAGCCAGGGTGCCAGATACCTCGAACTGGCGGAGGGCCGCGAAGCCAACGAGGATTTTCTCTACGGCTGGGTTAAGGAGCGTGTCCTGTGAAGATGATCATTTTCGCTTTGCTCGTGCTGGTGGCTGTGCTCGTTCTGTTACTTCTGCGCAAATATACCCGGCTGGAGTTCGTAGGGCATGCCAGCCTGCTGCTGAAAACGTGGTCTGTAAAGCTGGGAGCTATCGGCGCGCTGGTTGGTGTATGGGCGCAGTCGTTCCCGGATGCTGCGCTGCACGCCTGGGCGATGCTGCCGCCGGATATCAAAAACATCCTGCCGCCAAACATCGTTGCACTGATTAGCCCGGCGCTGGTGGTGCTGGCCGTGCTATCGCAATACGTACGCCAGCCAGCATTGAAAGAAAAGGCCGACGAACTGAAGGAGCCGCAGCAATGAGCTTTGAAATTATTGCTGGGCTGGTGGTCGTCATCTTGGGCGCTATCGCTGGCGCGTTCGGCATCGGCCACGCTCGCGGGACCAGTAAAGCTGAATCAAAGGCCGAGCAGCAGCGCAGCGAAGAGAACGCCGCCGCCATCGTCGCCACGGCAGAACGTAAGGCGGAAGTTGTGAAAGGGGCCAGTGATGTACAGGAAGACGTTAAGCGTATGGGCGATGACGATGTTGATCGCGAGCTGCGCGAAAGATTTACCCGCCCCGGTAGTCGTTGATACGGCCTGCAGCTGGGTACGGATCATCTACCTTACTGACCATGATATCGACGTGCTGGATAAGCAGACCAAGCGCGACATTCTGGCGCACAACAAAGCAGTGCAGGCCAATTGCTCGAACATTACCCCCACTAAGGGATAAATCACCAACTATCCCCACGCGAGGATAAACCAATGAAGCAATAAGCGGATAGACCGCAGCTGAAAGGCAATGGAGCAGTCGTGATGCTCCCCTGAGTCGCCATTGAGCGAGCCTGTGTAGCGACGGGTCAAGGTTCTTATATCAAAAGAAGCTCCGGTAAAGCAGCGCGAATGCCAGACGCGCACCGGTTATAAGCGGCGATGATGCGGCATGGACTCAAGGGCATGAGCGTTGCCACTCCGGGAAGTGGCAAAGCATTACAGGAGCCATTCTGCCGAGTGGCTTCGATAATGCTCCCCACATCGCACAGAGGTAAGACATGTCAGAGATCACCGCATCCGAGCAAATCCGCCTGGATATCATCAAGAAAGTTAACTATGACACCGCAGCGGCCAAGCTGGCCATTGACTGGGTAGGCGACAGCTATCTGAAGTCTGAGCTATTCGCAGACTCTTTCGATCGTGTTTTCACGGAAAGCGAGATTGTCTCGAAGACCCGTAAGGCCATCCAGGAAGCGACCGAAGCGCTGGCGCTGTTTGATACCGGCGCAGAGCAGGCGAGCTAAAGCATTACAGCAGGCATTCACTGAGTGCCTGTGATAATGCTCCTCATAACATGAAGGTAAAGGCTATGAAATACCAGCTTGCAAAGCTTTATCGAGGGGATGAATTCCGAGGATACGCTATTGCTGTTGACGGTCAGTTACTTGAAAGACAGGTATCAACCGTCATCAGCACTGATCCCGGCAGCATCCCAACAGCTACCGTCGTATTTAACCTGGATAGCGATCACGCCGAAAACCAAATCACTATTAATTTGGATCGAGAAGTCCCAATCCAGATAAATGGCAGCACCGCAGATTCAACAGTCGAGGCCATCAAAAAAGCTGCGGATGAAGGTGCTAAGCGTGGCTTTCGGGAAGCGGCTAATGCCTTCATGGGAAGGAAATAGCTATGCCCGCACTAATCCCACGCGCCTGCCGTAAGCGTGGATGTCCTGGCACCACCACTGACCGTTCGGGATATTGTGAGAAGCACCGCAATGAAGGCTGGCAACAGCACCAGCAGGGCAAGAGCAGGCACGAGCGCGGCTATGGTAGCCAATGGGATATCAGGCGTGCGCGCATCCTGAAACGCGACAACCATTTGTGCCAGAACTGCCTTCGCAGCGGGCGAGCTGTCGCAGCAAAGACGGTAGACCACATCAAGCCCAAGGCTCATGGGGGTACCGATGACGATTCGAACCTCGAAAGCCTGTGCTGGCCCTGCCATCGAACGAAAACCGGGCGCGAACGCATCAAGTGATATCGATTCTCATTTGGGGCGAGGCAGAGGGGGCGGGGTCAAATCCCTGACGGCAAAGGCCCAAAGGACCGCCGCCTCAGTCAATTTTTTATACCCGCGAAAAATGAAATTTAACCAGGAGTAACGCTTATGGCTGGAACGGCGGGGCGTTCCGGGCGTAGACCAAAGCCAACGGCGCGCAAGGAGCTGGCCGGAAACCCCGGCAAGCGAGCCCTGAATAAAGAAGAACCAGTATTCACCCCCATCAATGGCGTAGCACCTCCGGACTGGTTTGCAGAAGAGGAACTCCCGTTAGCATCCATCATGTGGGAGCTGACGACCAAAGAATTATGCGGACAGGGCTTGCTCTGCGTGACCGATCTTGCAGTACTGGAGCGCTGGTGCGTTGCCTATGAGTTCTGGCGCAGGGCGGTAAAAAATATAGCTGTTGATGGTTTATCCATCACTGGCGCAATGGGCGGGAAAATTAAAAACCCTGAACTTACGGCTAAAAAAGAACAGGAATCGGAAATGAGTTCTACCGGTTCAATGTTGGGGCTGGACCCCAGCAGCCGACAGCGCCTGGTCGGTCTGGCCGGGAAGAAAAAGAACGAAAACCCATTCCTGAAGATGATCACGCCATGAGCCGAAAAGCCTATCCAAACGTTAACGCTGCAAATCAGTACGCAAGGCATGTTGTCGCCGGAAAGATTCCGGCATGCCAGTATGTCATTGATGCCTGCCAGCGACATATCGACGATTTGTCAAAATCGCAGGGAAAGAAATTTCGATACCGCTTTGATAAAGACCTTGCTGAGCGTGCCGCACGGTTTATTCAACTTCTCCCGCACACCAAAGGTGAATGGGCATTTAAAAGGATGCCTATTACCCTTGAACCTTGGCAATTATTTATTATTTGCTGCGCTTTTGGATGGGTGCATAAAGGCAGCAGGCTGCGCCGATTCAGAGAGGTCTATACAGAAATCCCCAGGAAAAACGGGAAGTCAGCGATAAGCGCCGGTGTGGCGCTTTTTTGTTTCACCTGTGATGGTGAATTTGGTGCGGAGGTGTATTCCGGTGCAACCACTGAAAAGCAGGCATGGGAAGTATTTCGACCTGCGCGGCTGATGTGCAAACGCACGCCACTACTCGTTGAAGCCTTTGGAATAGAGGTTAACGCCAAGAACCTTAGCCGTCCTGAAGATGGCGCCAGATTTGAACCGCTGATCGGTAATCCTGGTGACGGGCAGTCACCGCATTGCGCTATTGTTGATGAATATCACGAGCACGAAAGCGATGCGCTGTATACCACAATGATCACCGGCATGGGGGCCCGCAGACAGCCGATTATGTGGGCTATAACCACTGCTGGTTATAACATTGAGGGGCCTTGCTACGATAAGCGTCGTGAAGTTATCGAAATGCTGAACGGAACCGTGCCGAATGATGAGCTTTTTGGCGTCATTTACACCGTTGATGAGGGTGATGACTGGACTGATCCCGCTGTTCTTCACAAAGCCAATCCCAATATGGGGGTGTCGGTTTACTCGGATTTCCTCTTAAGCCAGCAAAGCAGGGCCAAAAATAATCCCCGCATGGCCGGGATATTCAAAACGAAACACCTGAATATCTGGGTCGCCGCACGTGCTGCTTATTTCAACCTGTTAAGCTGGCGAAAATGTGAGGATGAGACGCTCACCATTGAGCAGTTTGAAGGACAGCCCTGCATTCTGTCTTTTGACCTTGCGCGCAAGCTGGATATGAACTCTAAGGTTCGGCTATTTACCCGTGAAATAGATGGGAAACGGCATTATTACTGTATATCTCCGCGCTTCTATGTTCCGTATGACACCGTATACAGCAACGATGTTGACGATCACCGCACCGCTGAGCGTTACCGTAAATGGGTTGAAGCAGGATATATCACCGTGACTGATGGTGCGGAAATTGATTACCGAGTAATACTTGAAGATGCCAAGCGTGATAATCAGCAAACTCCGGTTGAACAAAGCCCAATTGACCCACACGGTGCAACAAACCTTTCTCATCAGCTTGCTGATGAACAGCTCAACCCTATAACCATTATCCAGAACTACACCAACATGTCTGACCCGATGAAAGAGCTTGAGGCCGCTGTAGAGTCCGGTCGATTTCATCATGACGGTAATCCGATAATGACCTGGTGTATTTCAAACGTGGTGGGTAAGCACCTGCCTGGAAATGATGATGTTGTTCGGCCAATTAAAGAGCAAAACGAAAATAAAATAGATGGGGCTGTTGCTCTGATTATGGCGATTGGACGGGCAATGTTATTTGAAAAGGAAGAAACCCTTTCAAATCATCTCGAAAGCTATGGCGTGCGCTCACTTTAAGAGGCAATTATGATCCTGATGATACTCGCGCCACTTGTTGGTGTGCTGGGGGCTATTCTGCTCTCATTCGGTGCCTGGGTTATTTACCCCCCTGCTGGCTACATTACTGGCGGTATTCTGTGCCTGCTCTGGTCATGGCTTGTATCCCGCTCCCTTTCCGGTAACTGGAAAATTGAATCCGGGGAGGGTGGCTAATGTTTTTCCCCGGAATGTTTACGAAAAGCACCGCATCGGTCACGACGCCAGCGGAACTGGCGGAAGCTGTAGGGATGACTTACGACACCTACACTGGAAAGCGCGTTAGTAGCCAGAAAGCGATGCGTCTTACAGCGGTGTTTGGTTGCATCAGGGTGCTGGCTGAGTCAATGGGAATGCTTCCCTGCAACCTGTACAAGGTCACTGGCAACAGCAAGCAAAAAGCGACCTCTGAAAGGCTGCATAAATTACTGACGATGAAGCCAAATGACTATATGACCCCCCAGGAGTTCTGGGAGCTGGTCATTGTGTGTCTTTGCCTGCGCGGTAATTTTTATGCCTACAAGGTCAAAGCGCTGGGTGAAGTGGTCGAGCTTTTACCCATTGATCCGGGCTGCGTTGACCCTAAGCTTAACAGTCAGTGGCAACCGGTATATCAGGTCACGTTCCCTGATGGTTCTACGGATGTGCTGGGTCAGGATGATATCTGGCACGTCAGGACGTTGACCTTTGACGGGCTGGTGGGCCTGAACCCAATCGCATACGCAAGGGAGGCCATTTCTTTGGGTATGGCGACAGAAGAACACGGCGCCCGATTGTTCGCAAATGGCGCGGTCACTTCTGGCGTTCTCCGTACTGAGCAAACGCTGACTGATGCAGCCTATGAACGGCTGAGAAAAGATTTTGAAGATCGCCACCTTGGGCTCAGCAATGCGCATCGTCCGATGATTCTTGAAATGGGTCTTGACTGGAAGTCGATGGGACTCAACGCCGAAGACAGCCAGTTTCTTGAGACCAGAAAATTTCAGCTGGAGGAAGTCTGCCGCCTGTACAGGGTGCCGATGCATATGGTGCAGAACACTGACCGCGCCACCTTCAACAATATTGAAAACCTTGGCATTGGCTTCATCAACTATTCACTCGTTCCGTACATGACCCGTATTGAGCAGCGAATCAACGTGGGGCTGGTGAAGGAATCGAAGCAGGGCACCTATTATGCCAAGTTTAATGCCGGTGCTTTGCTGCGTGGGGATATGAAATCAAGATTTGAATCGTATTCAACCGGTATTAACTGGGGCATTTACTCACCAAATGACTGCCGTGAACTGGAGGATATGAACCCACGCTCTGGCGGTGACGTTTATCTGACGCCGATGAATATGACGACCAAACCGTCTGACAGCAATAAGAGCAAAACAACCGAGGAACAACATGATGCCGATGACTAAACAGCGGCTGGATATTCCGCTGAAGCTAAAGTCTGTCAGCGACAGCGGGGAATTTGAAGGCTATGGCTCTGTGTTTGGCGTTAAGGACAGTTACGACGATGTAGTTGTTCCCGGCGCTTTCAGTAAATCGCTTCAGTCATGGCGGGAGAAAAACGCGCTGCCAGCTATGCTCTGGCAGCATCAGATGGATGAACCTATCGGTGTTTATACCGAAATGAAAGAGGATGACGTCGGCTTATATGTCAAAGGCCGGTTACTCATTGATGATGATCCTCTTTCAAAGCGAGCGCATGCCCACATGAAGGCCGGTTCTTTAACCGGCCTTTCTATTGGTTACATGCTCAAAGACTGGGAATACGACCGTGAGAAAGGCGTGTTTCTCCTAAAGGAAATCGACCTTTGGGAGGTCAGTCCCGTAACGTTTCCGTCGAATGACGAGGCGCGGGTCAGCGATGTTAAAAGCGCGTTTGCCCGTGGCGAAACACCATCCCAGAAAAGTATTGAACGGGTCCTGCGCGATGTTGGGCTCTCCCGCACCCAGGCCAAAGCATTCATGGCCGGGGGCTATGGCAACCTCTCTCAGCGTGACGCTGATGGTGTGGATGCCGCACTGGATGCACTGAAAAACATCAAATTTTAATCAGGAGTTGAATTATGGCAGTCGAAATTAAAGACGTTGAGCAGGTCGCGCAGGATTTGCAGCAAAAATTCGATGATTTTAAAGCGAAAAATGATAAGCGCATTGAAGCTATCGAAGCTGAAAAAGGCAAGCTGGCCGGAGAAGTTGAAACACTTAACGGCAAGCTGACCGAGCTGGATCAGCTTAAAACCGCGCTGGAGGATGAGCTTAAACAGGTTAAACGTCCAGCTGGTGGCACTCAAAGCAAGGCCGCAACCGAGCACAAAACCGCTTTCATCGACTTTATGCGCAAGGGTAAGGATGACGGATTGCGTGATCTGGAGCGTAAAGCCCTGCAGGTTGGCGTGGATGAAGACGGCGGATATGCTGTCCCGGAAGAGCTGGACCGCACCATTCTTAATCTTCTGAAAGATGAAGTAGTGATGCGCCAGGAGGCCACAACTATCACTGTTGGCGGTGCCAACTATAAAAAGCTGGTTAACCTTGGCGGCACCGCTTCCGGCTGGGTCGGTGAAACCGATCCCCGTCCGGCTACTGATGCGTCTAAACTCGGTCAGATTGAACCGTTCATGGGTGAAATCTACGGAAACCCTCAGGCAACCCAAACGATGCTGGATGATGCCTTCTTCAATGTAGAGGACTGGATCAACAGCGAACTGGCGGTTGAGTTCTCCGAACAGGAAGAAATCGCTTTTACCAGCGGTAACGGTACGAAAAAACCGAAAGGCTTCCTGGCCTACGCCTCCACTCTGGAGGACGATAAAACCCGTGCCTTTGGCACGCTGCAGCACATTCTTTCCGGTGCGGCGGCGGGTGTGACTGCCGATGCGATTATCAAACTGGTCTACACCCTGCGCAAGGTTCATCGCAACGGTGCTAAATTCATGATGAACAACAACAGCCTGTTTGCCGTTCGCATTCTGAAGGACTCCGAGGGTAACTATCTCTGGCGTCCGGGCCTTGAGCTGGGCCAACCCTCCTCTCTGGCAGGTTATGGTGTTGCTGAGAATGAGCAAATGCCTGATATCGCAGCTGATGCGAAAGCCATTGCGTTCGGTAACTTTAAACGTGGCTATACCATCGTTGATCGCATTGGTACCCGCATCCTCCGCGACCCGTACACCAACAAACCATTCGTTGGTTTCTACACCACCAAACGTACCGGCGGAATGTTGGCCGATTCTCAGGCCATCAAACTGCTGCAGATCGGTGCTGGCGCATAATCTGATGGGGCTTCGGCCCCATTCTTATGGAGGTCATTATGCTGCTGAAAAAAGACCTGAAATGGTCACCTGATGGCATTCAGATCATAAACATTCCTGCCGGTGAATATGAGGCTGGATCACTTCCTGAGCGCGCTCTTGAGGTTGCTGCTCAAATGGGGATTCTTGACGGCACTGAACGACCGGAAACTGAAACAACTGTTAAGCCTAAAGTCGGTAATAAGCGGGGTGAAGGCAAATGAAGCCCTCTGTAAATGAGCTTCGTTACCAGTGCCGTATCGACAGCGATGACGATACAGAGGATGTGATGTTAACTCTCTACCTCAATGCCTCTTTGAAGCACGCTGAAAAAATCACAAATTGCCGTCTTTATGATAACGCTGTTCCAGACGACGACCCTGACGGGTTGGTAATCGAGGACGATATCAAACTGGCCCTGATGCTGCTGGTTTCGCACTGGTATGAAAACCGGGAGCCTGTTAGTAGCGACAGCGTTAACTCTATTCCGTTCGGTGTTGATGCAATTCTGAAACAGCATCGAAAAATTCCTGGGACTTGAGGTTGCAAATGGCCTGTGAAGGGTGCCGCCGTCGGCGTGAATGGTTAAAAAAGTGGACGAAAATAGCCTATGAACGAGCAACTGGTAAACGCGCTGATAGCAGCGCTGAGAGAACAAACAGCAGCACAGCGAGAGCAGACGGAAGCGATAAACCGCCTGGCTGAGTCTAACGTCGCCCTGTCCGATGTGATTATCCAGTCGCTTGCCGGCGATCTCGATGAGGCACCAGAGCAGCAAACCTATCTGAGCGGGAAACCCAGGGGATGATATGCAGGCCGGAAAATTGCGTCACAGGATCACCCTGCAGGAGCCGGTAAAAGAACAGAACCCGACAACGGGAGCCGTGATTAATACCTGGCGCGATGTCGCAACCCTTTGGGCCGAAGTCGCTGCTTTATCCGCACGTGAGTTTATCGCCGCCCAGGCCTCTCAGGGCGAAGTTACCACCCGGATAACGATTCGTTACCGTGAGGGTGTTACCCGCAAACATCGGATCCTGTTTCGTGGCCGCATCTACAACATTGAGGGCGTTTTACCTGACCCCCGGAGCGGCAGGGAATACCTGACACTGCCATGTTCAGAGGGGGCTAACGATGGCTGATGGCGTGGAAGTAAACCTGACCGGCCTCGATTCCGTCCTGGGGAAACTGGATGCCGTCTCACAGGTCACTCGCGATAAATCCGGTCGTGCAGCGCTGCGTAAAGCGGCAAACGTCATCAGGGACAGAGCGCGCAATAATGCCGCGCGGGTTGATGATCCTCTCACCAAAGAGGCTATCTACAAAAACATTGTGGTCAGTTTCAGCAGCAAGGCATTTCGCAGAACCGGCGATCCAACGTTTCGTGTCGGGGTGATGGGCGGCGCCAGGCAATACGCCAATACAAAGGCCAACGTCCGAAAAGGCAGGGCGGGTAAAAGTTTTAACACTGCCGGAGATAAAGGTAATCCCGGCGGGGATACCTGGTACTGGCGATTCCTGGAGTTCGGCTCAGAACATGCTGCAGCGAGGCCAATAATTAGGCCTGCACTGAATGGGGTCGATGCCGATGTGATTAACGTTTTTGCTTTGGAGCTGGAAAAGTCCATCGATCGCGCTGTACGACGGGCGGCTAAAAAAGGAACTCCGGTATGATTGCTCCAATATTTGCAGTTTGCGCAGCCAGCCAGGCAGTCAGGGATTTGTTAGGTTCTACTCCCGTGCGGCTTTATCCGTTCGGTATGCAGGACGACAATATCGTTTATCCCTACGCAGTCTGGCAAAACGTAGGTGGCTTCCCTGAAAATTATCTAAACCAGCGGCCAGATGCAGATCACTATTCTCTGCAGGTTGATGTCTATGGTGATACTGACACCGATGTGATCGCCGTTGCCCGCGCTTTGCGTGACGCAATTGAGGGCAAGGCCTATATCACCCGATGGGGTGAACAAAGCCGCGATCCTGAAACAATGCGATACCGCTATTCCTTCGATGTTGACTGGATAACGACCAGATAACCAACAACCCCAAACTGACCCGCCTTGTGCGGGTTTTTCTTTTATGGAGACAAAACATGTCTGTATTAACGCAAGGCACGCAGTTTTTTGTGCTCAAGTCTGGCGTGGTCAGCGAGGTTGAATGCATCACCAGTTTCAACCCCGGCGGGAACCCTGCCGATCAGATTGAAGATACCTGTCTGAGTGAACGGGATTCCAGAACCTACAAAAAGGGGCTTAAAACGCCTGCGGCCGCAACCGTCGGGCTTAACGCTGATCCGACGAACGCCAGCCACATTATGTTGCATGGCCTCGCTGAAGCGAATGACCAGACGCCGTTAACTTTTGCGGTTGGCTGGTCAGATGGAACCAGTGTCCCGACAGCCGCCGCTTCTGGCGCTGAGGATGCTGTTGATGGCCTGGTACTGCCATCGGATCGCACCTGGTTCATTTTCCAGGGTTACGTTTCCGACTTCCCGTTTGATTTCCAGGGTAACGCCGTTGTGACGACCTCCGCCACGATCCAGAGGTCTGGCTCTTCCGTATGGGTGCCGAAGGCCGCAGCGTAATTAATATGCCCGGTTATCCGGGCTTTTCTATTCAGGAGCTGAAATGCAACTTACTCTCGATACGTTAAAAGAAACCGGTGCTTTTACCGGGCGTCCCGTGGAAAAAGAAATTAAGTGGAAAGGCCGTGACGGGAAAGAGCATATCGCAACCGTCTATGTGCGCCCGATGGGCTACCACACCACTAAAGCTGAACTGCTGGCGTACAACGGGAAATCGGACCCGATTGCTGAGCGCATTGCGGCGCATATTTGCGATCAGGACGGAGCCCCAGTGTTTACCGCGGCTGACATTCTTGGAACTGCTACCCCGGAGCGTGGGGCGCTGGACGGCCCGATCGTTATGGCCCTGCTGGCTGCAATTCATGATGTAAATGAACTGGGAAAGACTACGAGCTAACCGGCGAGGATGAATTCTGGTGCGAACTGGTGATGAACGGCATCGGTGGCCGCACCATCGCAGAGGCTCAGGAGCGGATGAGTCGCAGGGAATTTCTGGTTTGGCTCAAGTACCGTGAGAAGTACGGACCGCTCAATATCATGATGCGTACCGAGTGGGGGGCTTCGCTGGTGGCTTCTGTCCTGGCTAACATCAATAAGGCAAAGAACGCGCCACCGTTCAAGGTAAGTGACTTTGCACCGCACATCAACGAAGCGCCATTATCTCTGGAAGAGGCCATGAAAGCCTGGAACTAATTATTGTTTTTGCCTTTAAAAAAATCCTGCTACCCTTTTGGTAACTATTATCACGAGGGAATGATATGAAGAGTTCAGGGCAGCTGTTATCGCTGGCAGGTATAATTCTCGCGGTGTACTCATTGTTCTTTATGGATGTGAGTGTTGAGGTTGGCGATGGTACAAGAGTTAATAATATTGGGCTAATGGCTCAACAGCAAAACTATTTATTAGTTGCGGTTGTTCTTTTTCTTGCTGGTATCTTCATTTCTTTCTCAGGAAGAAAGAAGTCATTACAAGAAGTAGATTTTACTAAAATAGAATCTTTATCATCAGATGACTTTGTTTCTTTGAAAGATGGTGAACCATGCCTTAATATCTTGGCTGTAGACAATCTTGCAATGATGTTTTTAAAAAAACATGGTTCAAGTAGTGTTAATGATATCCTTTTCATGAATATGCCTTTAATCGATAGGTTAGAACAAGGTCTCCCTGAATCACTAAGGAAAGATTTTAAATCTACCCTTAAAAGGAGGTTAAAGGACAATTGTTAAAATAACGCCCGCTAAAAGCGGGCTTTTTTTCACTTGGAGAATTTATGGCTGGCAAGTCACTGGGAACTCTGACTATCGACTTGGTTGCAAAAGTTGGTGGATTTGTTTCAGGGATGGATAAAGCTGAGCGTGCATCAGCCAAGTGGAGCAAGCAGGTACAAGATGATGTGGCAAAATCCAGTGCTGCACTAGCAGGTATAGGGGCAGCAGCTATTGCAGCTGGGTTGGCTGTTGGCGCATCCGGCTTTCAATTACTGAAATCCACATCTAGGCAAATAGCAGAAACTGACCGCTGGGCTAAATCATTACAATTATCTACCCAGGAACTACTTGCTTGGCAGTTTGCAGCTGAAAAGGCTGGTGTCTCCGGTGACCAAATGGCTGATATCTTCAAGGATATTGGTGATAAGATTGGTGACGCGGTATTAAATAAATCAGGTGAAGCTGTTGATGCGCTCAACGCTCTTGGATTATCTGCGGAAAAACTATCAAAAGTCAGTCCAGATAAACAATTGCTCGCTATCGGTGAATCTTTGGGGAAAATTAGTACTAATGCCGAGAAGACCACCATTCTTGAAAGTTTGGGTAACGACCTTTCAAAATTGCTTCCTTTGTTTGATAACAATAACCAAAAACTCAAACAGTTTATTGACCTTGCTAAAGATTATGGTGTTGCTCCTGATCCATCCTCTATTGATGATTTAGTAAAGGTTAACCAACTTTTTGAAGATATGGAGGCTCAGGTTGCAGGGCTCAAAATTGAGATTGCAGCCGGATTGGCAAAAGTTGATCTAACTCCTTTGCAGGGCTCACTTGATAAGCTTCATGACGTACTGACTGACCCCTTGGTTCTTCAAGGTATTTCTGATCTTGTATCGGAAGTCGCTCAACTTGCTGGATGGCTTGTAAAAGCAGCTGCAGGAGCGGGCCAACTAGCAGCCAGCACAGGAAACCGTTTTGCGGCGCTTAGTGGTAAGATCGACCTAACAAATATAGACCAAGTTAATGAACGTATTGAATATCTGCAAAAAATCCTTGAAGGGAAAAAAGGTTTCTACTCTCAAAGTGAGTCAATGTTTGGTTGGATTACAGGGGTAGATGACAGCGCTAAAGCACTAAACGATGAACTGCAATCCCTTATAGAAACTAGAGATAAATTTTCTAAAGCTAGCAAATCGGTGCTACCCCTTCAGGTAGCCACTGTGGGAACGGACAACCCATTTTCTTTACCTCCTGGTGGTACGAACGGAAAACCTGTTAAAACACCAACAAGTAAAACAGAAAGTGCTTTTAACAGCAGATTGCTTGATCTACAAAAACAAGCTGCTCTCATTGAAACTACTGGTAAAAAAACAGCTGAGGTTACAGAACTCGAAAAAATTAATTTTGATATTACCAGTGGCAATCTTAAAAAATTGTCAGAAGCTCAAAAAGAGCAGCTTCGAACTGCTGCAAAAGTCCTGGATTCTAAAAAGGAAGAGCTTAGGCTTAATCAGGAAAATGCCAGGGTTGCTGAATATGTTTCCGGTCTAGAAAAGCAGAATAAGTTAGTACGACAGGGATTTGATAATCAAATTGTTGGCCGTTATTCTGGAAGCCGTGAGCGTTCACGCATGCAGGATAATAATGATATACAGCAGGACTTTTCTTCTCGACAGGATGACCTATTAAATCAGCTCCAATCTGGAGATATAGACCAAAGTCTTTACGATAAAAAGAAAGAAGCATTACAGAATTCTCTTGATGAGAGACTTAAGATACAGGAGGAATATTATAAAAAGCGGTGATGCTGCCAACTTACTGATTTAGTGTATGATGGTGTTTTTGAGGTGCTCCA